>Ga0116157_10000152_pt1 | contig 78158 bp, 56 predicted proteins | sample AD_UKC048_MetaG_FD_89882 | JGI IMG/M metagenome (GOLD analysis project Ga0116157, IMG submission 89882) | Active sludge microbial communities of municipal wastewater-treating anaerobic digesters from USA - AD_UKC048_MetaG | ecosystem: Engineered > Bioreactor > Anaerobic > Digestate | place: USA... | reverse complement strand
TAATGTCAGCATAAATTGTTATTGTAACTGTATTGGAATAAACTGTTCCGCAATCATTTGTAGCAACCCTTCTGTAACAGCGAGTTTCGGTTTGGTTTGCGGGTGGATCATAGGTTAATCCATTTGCGCCAGCAATCGCAATCCATCCACCAGCACAATTGGATTGGTACTCCCAAGAGTAAGTCCAAGGACCATTACCTCCCGAAGGAGCAACTCCTGTATTGATAATAGCAGGGTCGGCATCATAGCAAAGCGATTGATCCCCCGTAATTGTACCCCCGTTCATTTGAGGATAAACAGTAATTATTAATTCGTTAGAATTGGCTGATCCACACGCATTTGTTGAAACCCTACGATAACTTGTAGTCTGTGTAATACCCGCAGGAATATCGTAAGTAATAGCATTAGCGCCTCCAATAGCAGACCAAAGTCCAGCACCAACCCTCGATTCCCATTGATAACTCCACGCACCGTTCCCTCCTGAAGGAGAAGTAGCATCAGTAAATGCAACGGGGTCACCACCGTAGCAAACGGATTGATCACTGTCAATTGCACCACCGTTAATAGCATCATAAACAGTTACAGTCAACTCATTGGAATATACCGTTCCACAGGAATTAACAGCAACCCTACGGTACATTGTTGTTTGTGTTAAACCTGCAGACACATCGTATGTCAAGCCTGTTGCACCAACTATTGTAGTCCATGCACCAGCACCAACCTTCGATTCCCAAGAATAAGTAAAACTTCCATCACCGCCGCTTGCCGAAGCATCGTTACTGAAGGCAGAAGGATCTCCATTATAACAAATATTTTGACTAGAACTTATTGTACCACCATTCAAATCGGCATAAACTATTACTGTTATTTCATTGGAGTTAACAGAACCACAACTATTTGTTGCCACCCTGCGGTACATTGTTGTTTGTGTTAAACCTGCCGGCTCATCATAAGTTAGTCCATTTGCACCAGCAATAGTAGTCCATGCGCCTACACCTACTTTCGACTCCCAAGAATAAGTCCATGCGCCTGTTCCTCCGCTAGGTGATACAGTATTTGCAAAAGCCACAGGGTCACCATTGTAGCAGATGTTTTGGTCTGCTCCTATAGTGCCACCATTTAATTGATCATATACCACAACCGATGTTACAGCGGTATTTTCACAACCATTAATATCTTTAACTGTTACAGTATAATTGCCAGAATTATTAGGAGTAACGTTGGTAATACTTGGATTTTGCTCTGTAGAAGTAAATGGCGTAACAGCATTTGTTGTCCATGCATAGGACATCATACCTACTGGCCCTGAGGTTAGGTTGATAGTTCCATTATAACATACTGGACCATCGTTGCTTGCCGTTGCAGAAGGGAGTGAATTTACAGTTACAGGTATAGTGTTTGAAGTTTTGGAGCAACCATTTAGACCTGTAACTCTAATTCTATAGTTACCAGATACACTGGCATCATAATTAAATGAAGAGGCACCGGAGATATTACTAAAATTTCGTTGCCATTGATAGGAAACCCCAGACTCTCCACTATTCTCTTGTAATTCCACAGATCCTCCTTGACAGAATGTAGTAGGCCCCATAGCAATAATATTTGCCAAGGGACTAGGCTTAATTTCTACCGTTACACTTGCCGATCCCTTAAATCCACCATCGTCCTCAACATCAACAGTTAAATTATAGGTACCTGAAGGAGTTGTACTTTTATATGAAACAAGATCTCCAAAATCATTGAAATATAACGGATTAGTATCTCCAGACCAAGTGTAAGTTAGTCCAGTACCAGTTCCCCCAAATGTTTCAACGGTAAGAGCAACTGGTGCACCTTGGCATACTTCAACATAAGATACAGCATCGGTACCGTAAAGAATAAAAACATTTAATGTTTGACCTTTTATAGGCACAAAGGAAGAAAGGGCAAAAATGGTTAGTAACGCCACAATGCTTGTAATATATTTCCAAACCTTTCTCATCGTTGTAGTATTTTTATTTTATTAAAATCGATTCTGAAACAGCAATACATCCATTATTATCCTTAACTAAAACCTTATAACTTCCAGGTGTAGGTCTAGTAACAGACTTATTATCAAACTCTTCAATAAATTTGTCGTTTTGCATCCATTTGTAACTAAAAATATTCTCCTGAGACTTCAATTCAATGCAATTCTTACTTACCGAAAACAAAATATTTGCAATAGGCCTTGGAAGTATTTTAATAGTAATTACTGTGTCAAGAACTTCTCGGTCACTCAATTGAAGTGAAAATCCTATTTTCTTTTCACCTGATTTAGATGTATTAATAGAGATTATATCGTTTTGAGTTTTTTTTATCACACCAAAATCATCCTTCCAACTATAACTTTTATAGTTCTCAAATTTTGGTTCAATGTGAACTATAATTCCAAAGGCCTTTCCTTCGCAAACAGCAAAACTTTTATTAGTAGTTTCAAATGTGACAAATTGTGTTTGTCCGAATCCCTGCAGGGTTTGAACAAAAAAGAATATATACAATATGTAAATCTTAAACCGCCTCATTTCAATCAACTAACCTGTTAATAAATATTCTACTTTTTGACAAAATGCCCAAAATTATAGGCGAATGTAAATATTTTTAGTTTATACGCAAAAAAATTAGCCTCAAAATTAAGCTGTTGCAACGCTCTACTTAATATCTTACATCAAATAAAATAAAAAAATATAATTTAATAATCTGATAATATGACACTTAACCAATTTTTCTGTAAATCAAATAAATATTATTTTTTACGACTCCTAAAGCAAAAAAGTTTGAAACTAGTCGATTTTTAATTATTACACTATTTGATAATGCAGATAAAATAAATACTTATGCAACTCACAAAGAAAATGCAACAAATATACTGCCAAACTATATATTTAACTATTTAACTGATATTTAACATTTTGAAATGTGAATTTTAGCCCGAAAACGGACAATCTATTAAGAATAACCGAAATAGAGGAAATTATTAAACAAGGAAGAACACAAAAACAATAGTAAGCCCAACTAAGTATCCAGCATAAACCTGAGCAGGTTTATGGTCGCCGTTTTTAAGCCTAGCGGATGCAAGTAGTCCTGCAACAACAAAAACAATCATTATTAATGGCAGCGCACTAAAATAATTATGATCCGTACAAGCCAATAAAAATCCCGACAACCCTCCAATGCCCATTAAATGAAGGCTTATTTTCCACCAATACGAAATTAAAGCCGCAACCAAAAGTACAAGAACACCACTTTCGATAATTTTTAGCAATACCTGAGGCACAGGCAGACGAGCCATTAGGTATAAAGTGAAAAAATATGGAATTGAAGTTATTATTATTGGAACAATTCGTTCACGATGCTTCTCCATGTGGAAACTTTTTATCAAGCCCAATCGCTTCAATATAAATAACGATATAATTGGAATAAGAAGGGTGTTGAATAAAATAACAATAAGTATTATTAATTTGATAGAGTTTGGCAAGTATGTAATGTAAGTACCCGATACAAAAATCAGTATAAAACTATAAAGGGTTATAAGAAACGGATGAAAAATTGCTGAAAGAATATTGGCAAGTTTAGTTGTCATTTTGCACTCCTCTACTTTAATTCCTTACGTAAACGGGCAACAGGAATTCCTAGTTGCTCACGGTACTTAGCCACTGTTCTGCGTGCAATTGGGTAACCTTTCTCCTGAAGAATCTCCATTAACTGCTCATCGGTAAGCGGTTTTCGCTTATGCTCATTATCGACACACTCCTGTAGTATCTTTCTAATTTCTTTGGTGGAAACCTCCTCGCCAGAATCGGTTTGCATTCCCTCACTGAAAAAAGACTTTAGCGAATATATCCCGAAGTGAGTTTGGATATATTTGCTATTCGCAACCCTTGAGATGGTTGATATGTCGAGTCCTGTTTTATCGGCAATATCCTTCAGAATCATTGGGCGAAGTTTGGTTTCATCACCATCGCGGAAAAATTCCTTTTGATACTCAATAATAGACTCCATTGTACCCAGAAGTGTATTTTGACGCTGTTTCAAAGCATCAATAAACCACTTTGCCGATTCTATTTTTTGGCGAACAAACGTCATCGCGTCCTTCTCCTGCTGCGAGGCGGAGTCCTTATTGTTGGAGTACGACTCCAGCATCTCGGAGTACTCGCGGCTAATCTTTAAATCGGGAACGTTGCGCGAATTTAGGCTCAACTGAAAATCGCCATCAACATACTCCATTATAAAGTCGGGAATAATATGCTGTGCTGATTGGTTGTAAGGGTCGTTAAAACCACCACCTGGCTTTGGATTTAACTTGATGATTTCGTTGATAGCGTCCCTTAAATCATCATCATTTAAATTGAGTTTACTTGCTATTTTATCGTAATGCTTGCGGGTAAACTCATCGAAATGGTATTTCAGAATTTCATAGGCAGTTTTTGCCGTTGCCGACGTTTTTTCCTTTGCTTTTAACTGCAACAGCAGACATTCCTGCAAATCTCTAGCCCCAACTCCGGCTGGTTCGAGTTCTTGAATTATATACAGAATCCTCTCCAGTTCATCCTCGTTTGTTTCAACGCCAAGGGCAAAGGCAACATCATCGGTAATGGCTGTAAGCTTACGGCGCAAATAACCATCCTCATCAATGTTCCCAACTAGGTAAAGGGCAAGTTGGTGCTCTCGCTCCGAAAGGGTTAGCATTCCAAGTTGGTTCTCCAAATGTTCGTGAAATGTAGCACCCACGGAGAATGGAATATCTTCGTGCTTATCGTCCTTTGAGGTGTTGTTGGTGGAGAGTTTGTAGGAAGGTGTATCCTCGTCGTTCAGGTAATCCTCCAGAGTAAACTCGTCGTCATTTTTATCTACATCGTCCTCAGTTGCACTGTTCTCCTGCTCTGTGTCCGATTCGTAGTTTTCGCCCTCCTCAAGAATTGGATTCTCTTCCAATTCCTTTTTTATACGTTGCTCAAGCAGCATTGTAGGAATCTCCAAGAGCTTAATCACTTGGATTTGCTGTGGAGATAACTTTTGCAGAAGTTTCTGCTGTAGCCGCTGTTTGAGCATACGCTGTTAGAATTCGCAGTTCTTAGGTGTACGGGGGAAAGGAATAACATCGCGGATGTTGCCCATACCCGTAACAAAAAGCAATAACCTCTCAAATCCTAGGCCAAATCCACTGTGTGGTGCCGAACCAAACTTACGGGTTTCCAAATACCACCAAACATCCTTCTCAGGTATATGCAGTTCGTGGATACGGGAAATTAACTTATCGTAAATTTCCTCGCGCTGTGAACCTCCAATAATCTCGCCAATTTTTGGGAACAACACGTCCATAGCACGAACAGTTTTACCATCGTCGTTCTGTTTCATATAGAATGCCTTGATATCCTTTGGATAGTCGGTAAGGATTACTGGTTTTTTGAAGTGTTTCTCTACCAAGTAACGCTCGTGCTCCGATTGTAAATCGGCACCCCAGAATACAGGGAATTCCCATTTCTGGTCAACTTTTTCAAGAATTTCAATAGCCTTGGTATATGGTAATCGCTCGAATTTATTCTCAACAACAAATTTTAACCGGTCAACAAGCTCCTTATCGTACATGCTATTCAGGAACTCCAAATCGTCCTTGCAATTTTCAAGAGCATAACGGATAAGGTATTTAAGGAAATCCTCGGCCAAATCCATGTTGTCCTGAATATCGTAGAAAGCCATTTCGGGTTCAATCATCCAGAACTCTGCCAAGTGGCGAGGAGTGTTGGAATTCTCGGCACGGAATGTTGGCCCAAAGGTGTAAATCTCCGATAAAGCCATTGCAGCCAATTCTCCTTCTAGTTGCCCGGAAACGGTAAGGCTTGCCTCTTTTCCAAAAAAGTCCTCGGCCCAGTTTATTTGTCCCTCCTCAGTTCTGGGAAGATTATCAACATCAAGCGTAGTTACGCGGAACATTGCACCAGCCCCTTCGGCATCGGACGAAGTAATAATGGGTGTGTGAATGTAAACAAAACCTTTTTCGTTGAAATATTTATGAATGGCAAATGCCATTGCGTGACGAATGCGTAAAACAGCGCTAAATGTGTTTGTACGAGGACGTAGGTGTGCAATCTCCCTTAAAAATTCAAGGCTATGGCCTTTCTTCTGCAAAGGATAAGTTGTTGCATCGGCCGCACCAAACAACTCAATATAGTTACCCTGAATCTCGACTCGCTGACCCGAGCCTGGCGACTCAACCAACTTTCCTCTAACACCAATACAAGCACCCGTAGTAATATCCTTTAGTTGTTCCTCGGTAAACAAATTCATATCAAGCACTACCTGAATATTATTGATGGTTGAACCATCGTTAAGAGCAATAAACGATACGCTCTTATTTCCACGCTTGGTTCGTACCCAGCCCATAGCTGTTACATCGGTACCTGCAACACCACTCTCCAGTAAATGCTTAACTTTTGTTCTTTCGCTGTTTCTCATATTTCAGAATGTTAACAATAAAACATCAGTGCTGACAATGCGTCAACAATCCCACAAAAATAATAACTTTTTATAATGTTTGGTTATTTGAATTGATGGCTAATGGAATATTAACTTTTTTGACGCTTCCAAGTCCTTCGGACGTTGGAAGGTCAGAATCGTCATTTATATAAAAACGCTATCAGGGTTTGAAACCATGACAGCGTTATGCTTTTAATAACGAATTAACTTTGTAATCGAATTCCGTTTCCCTCAATGCTAATTAGCCTATCCTTGTAAAGGCTTCCAATCGCTTTCTTGAATGTTTTTTTGCTGATTTGGAATAACCTATAAATTTCATCGGGGTCGCTTTTGTCTGTAACAGCAAGGTAACCGTTATTTTGCTTGAGAACATCAAGAATACTCTGCGATATGGCATCAACCTTCTCATAACCGGGTTTTTGAAGGATTAAGTCGATTTTCTCGTCTTCTCTAACCTTTTTTATATATCCCTTTAACCTATCGCCTTTAGCGAGTGCTTGAAATACCTCGTTTTTGTAAAGAACACCTGTGTGATTCCCATTAACAATAGCGTTGAATCCTAAATCCGACTCATTGATAATAATTAAATCAACCTCCTGACCAATAACATAATCAGGAATGGTATTGTCCAAGAACTTCTCAATTTTTGCAGAAGCTGCAAGGCGTTTTGAATCAAAATCGAAGTAGATGAAAACAAGGTAACTTTTGCCAACTTCCATCTCCTGTTTCTGCTCGCGGAAAGGAACAAAAAGATCCTTGGGTAAACCCCAATCCAGGAATGCTCCCATGCGTGCAACGGAAACAACTTTAAGGAATGCAAATTCGCCCACAATGGCGTAAGGCTTTTCGGTGGTAGCAATAATCCTATCCTCGGAGTCGAGGTAAACAAAGACCTCTACGGTATCATCCACCTTGCAACCAGCAGGAACATACCTTGTAGGCATAAGAATTTCGCCCTGCTCACCTCCATCGAGGTAAATTCCAAAAGGAACTTCCTTCTTAACTCTCAGGCTATTGTACTCACCAATTTTTACCATACGTAAAGCATTGTTGTTAATAAAGTACAAAGGTAGGATTATTTAACGAGATATTTTTTCTCAATAAGGGAAGTGCTTGGAGTAATAAAACGCAAAAAAAATCCGTGGATAACCACGGATTTAGTATGACTAATGTCTTTTGTTATGCAGGATGAATAGCTTCTACTGGACAAACATCTGCGCAAGAACCACAGTCAGTGCAAGTATCTGGGTCGATTTTGTAGATATCGCCCTCAGAGATAGCCTCAACTGGACATTCATCAATGCAAGTACCGCAAGCGGTGCAATCGTTAGAAATTTTGTATGCCATTGTTATTGGTTTTTAGTTAAACTTTTTCGTTTACAAATTTAACTCACTTTGAGTTTCTGCAAAATTAAACACTTAATTTTTATTTGCCAACAAAAAGAAGTAAATCAGATTTTGTCTAATTAAGCAAAACTAAAACTTCCATTTTGGTGTAAGAACATATGAAATCATAAGTTCATGTGTACCTGAGTTAATTTTCGATAACTTGTTTAAGGAGTAATCGAAAGCATAACCCACGGCTAACTCCTTGTTTATCTTCATATCGAAGAATAAACCAAGGGCATCGCCAATCCTATAATGCGTGCCAAAAAAGAAGCGTCCTTGATAAAGAAACTTTGCCGTAACATCAACCGACATTGGTACACCAACCATTGCGCCGGCTAATGCCGAAGGCATAAATACCCACTGCTCAGTAATGTCTAAATTGTAGCCACCCATAAGGTAAAGTGGCCTACGCAAGTTTTTATCGAACTGCCTATCAAAAGCAGTTTGTATAAGACGAGGCATAGATATACCCGCAAAAAACTTTTGGGAGTACATGTAAAACCCGACTCCAATATTTGGATAGAACTTGCGCTCGTTATGCTGAAATTCAGGGTCATCAGGGTTTATTATATGCAAATCGGTTAACGATGCGCTGTAATACGTAAAACCTCCCTTAATACCCATGGACAGGGTAATTTCATCGTTCAATCTGAGCCTATACGCATAAGACCCTGATATATGGGTATTGCTAATAGGCCAAGTATTATCACTCATAATATTAACTCCGACGCCAATTTTCTTAGCAGCCCAAGGTGTGTGTGCTGATAAACTAAAGGATTTTGGCGCTCCCTCTAAACCAACCCACTGCAAACGCGACAATAAATCGATATTAAGGTTACGAATTGTACCAGTAATTGCAGGGTTTATGGAAATTGGACTCTGCATGTAATGGGTAAATATTGGCTCTTGCTGTGCGTTAAGCTTGGTTACAAATATTGCAACCAAGCCTAACAGTAAAAATTTTTTAGAACAAATCATATTAACTTCTTTTATTGACTATCGCTTAATAAATACACTGCCCTTGTACATCTTTCCTGTTTCGGAGAACTCTAGAATATAGTAATAAGTACCATCTGGTAACTTGGAACCAATTGCCATAACGGTATTTGATGTTCCATCCCAGTCGTTCTTGTAACTATTATTCTTGTAAACTAAGTTACCCCAACGGTTGTAAACCATAATGCTAACTTTTCCAAAGTTCGCAATATTAACAACCTCGAAGGTGTCGTTAATTCCATCGCCATTTGGAGAAAAAGCCTCAGGGATATCAATCTGCTTGGTTAAGTCAGCATTAACAGTTGTTTCAACCTGAGCATCATCACAATCATCATCAATATCGCAAACCCTGTAGGTGAACACATCGGTTCCAACATATCCATTAAGCGGGGTGTAAGTAATTCTGTTATTAGCTTCAACAGTACAACTACCATGCATAGGATTAATAAGTATGGTTACTGATTTAACCCCGTCGTTCAGGTAGGTATCGTTAGCCAATACATCAATTAAAACAGGTGTTTCAACAAGAGTGTTAGCAATATCATCAACCGCAACAGGAACAATATTGTCCCTATCCTGAATGTCAATTACTACCTTGGCAATATCGAAATCGCCATCGATATCGGAAACCATATACCTTAACGAGTCAGAACCAAAATAACCAGCTACGGGTATATAAGTAATTGATTTGTCTGGATTAATAGATACGGTTCCATTCACAGGTTGGCTATAAACCTTAACAGTTAAACCTCCATCGCCAAGATTCTTATCGTTGAACAAAATATTCGAAACAACCGACCTGTCCTTGTAAGTAGTAATAGTATCGTTAACTGCAATTGGCTCAAGGTTAGTTAACTTAACATTGATGGTTACAGCAGCAGACGAACAATCGCTATCAAAATCGCAAACCTGATAGTAGAGTACATCCTCGCCCAAGTAATCGGTTGCAGGAGTGTAAGTAATTGTATTATCGGCCTCAAGAACTGCAGTTCCATGAATTGGCAAGTTGTTAAGAATAAGTGTTAGACCACCGTCCTCTAATCCAGTATCATTGAACAACACATCTACATTAACGGATTGGTTTATAATTGTACCTCTACCGTCAGGGTTTGCCTTTGGCTTATGGTCTAGCCTATCCTTTACAGTGATAATAACCTTTGCAACACCATAATCGCCATCGGAATCCACAACCATATAGGTAAGTGAATCGGTGCCTACAAACCAACTAGCAGGGAAGTACTTTATATTTCTATCATCGTACACATAAGCAAATCCGTGAAGAGGCTTATCCATCAACTTGATGTAATCTAAACCATCCTCCAAGCCTGTATCATTGGACACAACATCAACAAGCAATGGGAAATTCATCACGGTTGATATGGTATCGCGATTGGCTACAGGCACATAGTTAACTTCCTTAACCGTTACGGTTACACTTGCCACATTACTTGTATCGTTTGTACGGTCAGTAATGTAGTACTTAAACACGGCATCGCCCAAGTAATCCGCTGCAGGGGTAAACGTTACTGTATTGTCAGAATTCAGGTAAACTGTACCATTCAGCGGGTCTGGATTTTCCTTGATGTGAACTTTAATCCAACCATCCTCCAATCCATCATCATTTATAAGAACATTGATATTAACTGGAGTATTTTTGCTTGTGGCACGCTTATCGTCATTGGCAATTGGAATTGCATTTTGTTTTTCAAGTACCGAAATTCTCACGGTGGCTACATCATAATCGCCATCAACATCCTCAACCCAATAAACAAACTCATCGTTACCCACAAACCAATTGCTAGGAGTGTACGTTATTGTATTATTTGCATTAACTACAGCAGTTCCCCAACTTGGCGCTACATGAATGCGCAATGCTTTTATACCCTCGAAAAGCAGCGAGTCATTATCCAATACGTGAATATTAACGGGCGTATTTACAAGAGTTGTAGCATTATCGTCAACCGCAACAGGTATCATATTCTTAACCTTTATGTTAAGGAATACTGAGGCTACATCGAAATCGCCATTTTTATCGGTTACGCGGTAGTCAAACTGAACCATTCCCAGGTATGAACCATCAGGTGTATAGGTAACAGTATTGTCGGCGTTTACAGCTGCAGAACCATTGGCTGGAGTTGACTCAAGGCTTACCGTAACAGGCACATCATCCAAACCTGTATCGTTAACCAAAACATCTACAATACGAGGCGTGTTGTATGTTACACCACGGTAATCGTCAACGGCTTCGGGAATATAGTTAGGACGCTCGGTAACCGTTACTGTTACAGTAGCAACAGAATAATCGCCATCAACATCCTCAATCAAATACTGGAATGTTGTAGTTCCTACAAACATATAACTTGGAGTAAATGTAATAGTCCTATTTGCATTAACTACCGCAGTGCCATAAGCCGATGCAACATGTATTGATAAACCGCCAAAGCCATCGTCAAGCCCTGTATCATTAGCCAATACATTAATAGTAACAGGGGTGTTTACTATGGTTGATGAATTATCGTCCATAGCATTAGGAGAATAATTAACACCCTCCTTAACCCTTATGGTAACCAAAGCATCGTCGGAATCGCCATCGGCATCTGTTACAGTGTAACGGAACGTCATCTCGCCAATAAAGCCTGCTGCAGGAGTATAAGTAACTGTATTGTTAGGGTTAACAACAGCGGTGCCTAAGGCTGGGGTTTGCGAAATAGCAACAGTTAATGGAACGTCCTCTAATCCTGTGTCGTTAAATAGTACATCAACTATAACGGACTGGTTAAAGCTACATCCACGACGGTCGTCGTTTGCTATAGGATTAAAGTCTGGCTTTTCGGAAACAACCACAGTTACTGTAGCAATAGAATAATCTCCATCCACATCCGCAATGATATACTGGAATGTTTCTGTTCCAACAAACATATAGCTAGGGGTGTATGTGATAGTTCTATTAATATTTACGGTTACATTTCCAAAGGCTGGTTCTGCAAAAATTTTAATGCTTCCAAACCCATCCTCAAGCCCTTTGTCGTTAACTAAAACATTAATGTCCACAGGAGTATTGACAAAGGTTGTGGTATTATCGTTTGCAGCAACAGGCACAATGTTTACGCCAGATTTAACATTGATTGTAACCAAGGCATCATCTGAATCGCCATCGGCATCGGTTATGGTATAGCGGAATGTCATTGTTCCAACAAAACCAGCAACTGGTGTATAAGTAACAGATTTGTCAGGGTTGACATTAGCTGTACCCTGTGCTGGTGCTTGAGAGATTGAAACAGCGATTGGAGTATTCTCTAAACCAGTATCGTTTATCAACACATCAACAATTACAGATTGATTGAAACTACATCCACGGCTATCGTCGTTGGCAATTGGCTGAGAATCGGGTCGGTCAATTACATTGATATTTACTGTTGCAATGGAATAATCGCCATCCAAATCCTGCACCCAATACTGGAAGTTATCTGTACCAACAAACATATAGCTTGGTGTATAAGTTACAGTACGATTAGCGTTAATGGTTACAGCACCGTACATAGGCGCTTTAAACACTATAATGCTACCAAAACCATCGCCCAGACCACTATCGTTAGCAAGAACATTAATGTCAACAGGGGTATTAACGTAGGTTGTAGCATTATCGTCTACCGCAACTGGTACAAGGTTAGTCCCTACCTTAACATTGATAGTAACTAGAGCATCATCGGAATCGCCATCAATATCGGTTACCGTGTATCGGAATGTCATTGTGCCCACAAATCCACTTGATGGAGTAAAGGTTACAGTATTATTCGGATTAACATTAACTGTACCCAATGCAGGTTGTTGGCTTATAGTTACCACCACAGGAACGTCATCTAAATCTGTATCGTTAACCAAAACATCAACCACAACGGGTGTGTTGAAACTACAGCCGCGGTTATCGTCATTTGCAACAGGAATGTAGTTTGGTCGCTCAGTAACAGTAACGGTTACAGTTGCAAGAGAGTAATCGCCATCCACATCCTCAACGTAATACTGGAATGTTTCCTCGCCCACAAACATATAACTTGGGGTGTAGGTTATGGTGCGGTTAATATTTATAGTTACACTTCCAAACGTGGGTTGTTTATATACTACCAGAGCTCCAAATCCATCGTCGAGACCAGTATCGTTAGCCAAAACATTTATTTCGACTGGCTTATTAACTATGGTTGTAGCGTTATCAGGCTTAGCGCTTGGAACGATGTTAATACCCGATTTTACATTGATTGTAACCAGCGCATCGTCGGAGTCACCATCTACATCGGTTACGGAATAGCGGAATGTCATTGTCCCAATAAAGCCAGCAGCAGGTGTGAATTTTATTGTGTTATCGGGGTTAACCGTTGCTGTTCCCTGAGTTGGTGCAACAGTAATAGCAAGGGTTAATGGAGTATCGTCAATTCCAGTATCGTTGAAAAGAACATCAACATCAACTGGTTGATTGAAACTACATCCGCGGCGGTCGTCGTTAGCCACAGGGATATAATCTGGCCTATCAGTTACGGTTACAGTTACAGTAGCAATAGCATAATCGCCATCCTTATCGGTAATCATGTAATCGAAAGTCTCCACACCTACAAACATATAGGTTGGTGTGAAAGTAATGGTGCGGTTTGCATTTACAACCGCGGTTCCAAACGCAGGCGCTTTATGAATAGTTAGAGCACCAAAACCATCCTCGAGTCCGCTATCGTTGGCCAGTACATTAATTGCAACGGGTTTGTTTACAACAGTAGTTACATTATCGTTAACCGCCACAGGCTTATTGTTTGGAACATCCTTAACAGTGATACGGATATTCGCCGATGAACAATCGCCATCGATATCACAAACCTGATAACCAAATATCTCGGTTCCAACATAACCTGTATTAGGTGTATAGGTGACTGTATTATTTGCATTCACAACAGCAACACCGTTAACTGGAGAGGAGTTTAGAACAACACTTGCAACGCCATCCTCCAAACCAGTATCGTTGACAAGTACATCAACAATTACTGCTGTATTTTTATTAGTTCCACGGCCATCGTCGTTAGCTTTGGGCAAATAATCGGGCTTAGCGGTAACATTTACAGTAACTGTTGCAATTGAGTAATCGCCATCAACATCTTGTAGCAAATACATAAACACATCGGTTCCCTCAAAATCTGTATTTGGGGTATAGGTAACGGTTCTATTTAAATTTACAACAGCTGTTCCGTTTGTCGGATTGGTATAGATTTTAAGCGAACCAAATCCATCCTCAAGCCCAGAGTCGTTTGACAATACATTGATATCTTTTGGAGTATTGATAACTGTTGTAGCATTATCGTTAACAGCCACAGGAGTATGATTAACTGTTCGAACAGTTATTGTAACAGTAGCCTCAGATTCATCGTTATCGGCATCCTTTACTTTATACTTAAAGGTTGCAGTGCCTAAATATCCCGCTGCAGGGGTAAAGGTTACAGTATTATCGGCATTGGCCACCGCGGTTCCTTGTGCTGGAACTGGAGCCGATGAAATTGATACTACTATTCCACCATCCTCTAGGCCGTAATCGTTAAATAGAACATCGACCACAACAGGAGTATTGATGCTTGTACCACGGCTATCGTCAACTGCAACTGGAATGTCATCAACAAATGTTACATTAACAGTAACATCAGCCTCATCGAATCCACCATTGCCATCGGTTACTCTGTATCTAAATACATCGTTACCGTTGTATAGTCCATTAGGAGTGTATCTAACGTTATTTCCAGCAACAACAACTGCCAACCCATTGGTTGGTTGCGATACAATGGAAACAATGATACCCGCCTTGTCTAGTCCCTTATCGTTTGCCAAAACATCAATATCAACAAAATTATCCTCATCGGTTGTAGCATTATCATTAACTGCCCTTGGCTTAGTATCATCGAGGTTAGTTGCAGTAACACTTGGAATTATTATTGACTTGTAGTTTGGCTCTGAGCACGATGCATCAACAGTAATGTTTATTTGGAAAGGCTTATCGCCATCGTTAGTTAAATCGTCAACACCTGTTAGGGTAATTGTTCTTGGTGTATTCCAGTTTGACGCATTAAATGTAAACGAAGCGGGTGAAACGGTTCCTTCTGCAATATTATTAGATGCAAAATTAATTGGAACATTTCCCGATGGTATTGTATTTAGCCAAATAGTGAAAGTTGCTGTTCCGCCTGCCTCAGTGGTTTCCAGTCCGCTTAATGGGAATACGCTTATTCCTGCAGCATCGTTATCGGTATTTATAACGGTAATATCAGCAGGGTCAATTCCGTTGTAATTTAAGTCAGTGCTAGTAGCTGCTGATAAAGCTATAGTGTAGGTTTGATTTCCATCCACCATCATATCGTCAACCCCTGTAACGGTAATTGTTCTTGGTGTATTCCAGTTGGCTGAAGTAAACGTTACGCTTGCAAGAGACACTGTACCCTCAGCGGTGTTCGATGAGGAAATATTAATAGAAACATCATCGGTTGGCTCACTGTTAAGCACAATGGTAAAAGTTGCAGTTGCCCCACCCTCGCTAGTATTTCCGCTGATTGCCGAAACGTTAATCGCTGCAATATCATCATCTATACAGGTTACTGCAATGTCGGGTGGATTAAGTCCAGAATACTTAGTATCAGTAGTTGTTGGGGCAGATGTTACGATGTTAAATGTAGCATTGCCATCCATTACCGAGTTATCAACTGGGGTAATAGTAATAGTTTGAGCTATATCCCAATTGGCTGGAGTAAAAGTAACACTTGCTGGCAACACTGTTCCCTTAGCAGTATTTTCGGATGTAAACGTAAACTGAACATTGTTTAGAGGTTTTGACCTCAACGAAACGGTTAATGTAACAACCGAACTAGACTCAGAGTAACTAACATTGGTTGTAGAGAAATTGTATCCAGCAACATCATCGTCGCGGTTAATAACCGATACACTTGGAACGCTTATATCGTTATAACCTAGGTCAGCACTAACTACAGATTGTTTAACAATGGAGTATGCAACATCGTCATCGTCAACATCATCATTTTGTCCTGTTATTGTAACGGTTTGGGTTGCATTCCAATTACTTGCGGTAAATGTTAATGTAACAGGATTTATGGTTCCCTCTAAAGTGTTGGTTGAAAGAAGGTTTATAGTTACACCAGCCGTTGGCTGACTTTGCAGACGTACAGTAAACGTAGCCGTTCCTCCTGCCTCTGTAGTGGTTAAACCTGCGGTTGGAGTAACAATAACTCCCACCACGTCGTTATCGGTATTAGTAACCGAGATATCCGAGGCGTTAAGCCCGTTGTACTTTATGTCCGAACTAGTTGCTGGAGCGGTAACAATGGTATACGCTTTATTGCCATCGGCAACAAAATCATCTACCCCAGTAATAGTAACAGTTTGCGGAGTATTCCAGTTCACATTGGTAAATGTAAGCAAACCTGAACTAACCGTTCCCTCTGCAGTATTCGAAGAAGTTAATCCTATAGTAACATTTGCTGTAGGTCTAGTATTGAGTCTTACGGTAAACGTTGCAGTACCTCCTGCCTCGGAAGTAGTTAATCCTGAAATTGGATTTACTGTAATTCCTGCAGTATCGTTATCGGTATTGGAAACCGACACATCTGCTGGATTAATTCCGTTGTACTTGGTATCGGAACTAACAGCAGCAGCTGTAATTATGGTATATGCAACATTATCATCGTCAATATCATCATCAACCCCTGTAATTGTAATTGTTTGAGGTGTATTCCAGTTAGATGAAGTAAATGTAACGCTGGCTGGCAATACCGTGCCCTCAGCGATATTACTCGATGAAACAGCAATAGATACATTGGCTGTTGGCCTTGTATTTAAACGAATGGTAAAGGTTGCTGTGCCTCCCGCCTCTGTGGTAGAAAGGCCTGTAGTTGGGGTAACTGTAATACCTGCAGTATCGTTATTGGTGTTGGTAACGCTTACATCGGGCACATCCATTCCACTATATTTGGTGTCAGTACTTATTGTATTGGATGTAATAATTGTGTATGCAACATTTCCATCATCCACATCATCATCAACCCCTTTAACGGTAACCGTTTGTGGTGTACTCCAGTTTGCACTGGTAAATGTTAACGAAACTGGCAAAACTGTTCCCTCATTGGTGTTGTTTGATGTTAAGTTAATAACCACATTGGCCGTTGGGCGAGTATTAAGTCTTACGGTAAAGGTTGCTGTTCCACCTGCCTCGGTAGTGGTTAGACCTGAGGTTGGAGTAACCGTTACTCCAGCCACATCATCATCCATATTAGTTACAGAAACATCCGCAACAACAAGTCCGCTATACTTAGCATCGGTACTAGTTGCATTAGATGTTATTATTGTAAAAGCAACATCATCGTCGTCAATATTGTCGTTAACGCCTGTTACGGTTACGATTTGCGGGGTACTCCAGTTAGCATTAGTAAAAGTTACTGATGCTGGAGACACTGTGCCTTCAAGCGTGTTGCTTGAACTCAACCCAACAGTAACATTGGCGGTTGGTCTGCTATTCAGTCTAATTGTAAATGTTGCTGTTCCGCCAGCCTCAGTTGTGGTTAATCCTGAAGTTGGGCTAACCGTTGCTCCTGCAGTATCGTCATCCCTATTTACAACCGAAACATCCGCAACATTCATATTGCTATAGTTTGCATCGGCACTAGCTGCATTACCAGTAATAATTGCATAGGTAACATCATCGTCGTCAATATCATCGTTAACAGGAGTTACCGTTACGGTTTGTTGGGTATTCCAGTTGGCAGATGTAAACGTTAGCGATGAGGGAGAAACTGTTCCCTCGTTGGTATTATTTGACGAAAGCGATATGGTAACGTTGGCTGTTGGCTGAGTGTTAAGTACCACAGTAAACGTAACAGCAGTTCCATTCTCAAATGTTGTAAGCGATGTTGGTGTAACGGTTACACCTGCCACATCGTTATCGTTATTGGTAACCGATACATCCGCAGGATTTATTCCATTGTACAAACCATCGGCACTTGTTGCGGTGGCAGTTATAATAGTGTATGCTTTAGGTCCATCGGCAACTGCATCGTCAACCCCCGTAACGGTTATTGTTTGTGGGGTACTCCAGTTTGCTGTAGTAAAGGTAACGCTTGCAGGCGATACAGTTCCCTCCGCTGTATTGCTCGATGTTAACCCTATTGTAACGCTGGCCGTTGGTTGACTCCTTAGAACAATGGTAAAAGTAGCCGTTCCTCCCGACTCAGTAGTGGTTAAACCTGACGTTGGATTTACAGTGATTCCAGCCTCATCGTTGTCTGTATTGGTTACGCTAACATCAGCAGCATTTAATCCGTTATACTTTGTATCGGCACTGGTTGCTGCAGCAGTAACTATTGAATATGCCTGATTACCATCCTGAACAAAATCATCTACCCCTGTTACAGTTACTGTTTGTGTAACGTTCCAGTTCGCATTGGTAAAAGTTAGCGAAGTTGGCGAGACATTTCCTTCTGAGGTATTGCTAGAACTTAGCCCAATTACCACATTAGCCGTTGGCCTGCTATTAAGCCTTACAGTAAACGTTGCCGTTCCTCCAGCCTCAGTGGTAGTTAAACTGGAAGTTGGGGTCACAGTAATACCTGCAGTATCATCATTTGTATTTACCACAGACACATCAGCAACATTCATGTTGTTATATTTTGTGTCAGTGCTTGTTGCATTGGATGTTATAATAGTATAGCTGATGTTTCCATCGTCAATATCATCGTTAACACCTGTTATGGTAATGGTTTGTGCAACACTCCAGTTAGCCGATGTAAAGGTTACGCTAGTTGGCGAAACATTTCCCTCTGAGGTGTTACTAGAACTTAATGTGATGGAAACATTCTGAGTTGGCTTTGTTGCAAGGCGAATTGTAAATGTTGCTGTGCCTCCTGCCTCGGTAGTAGTTAACCCCGATGTTGGGCTAACGATAACCCCTGCAATATCGTTATTAAGATTTGTTACAGAAACATCGGCAACCGTTAGGTTATTAAATAATGCATCGCCACTAGTTGTTGCAGAAGTGATAATTGAGTAAAGCACGTCGCCATCGTCAACCAAATCATCGACCCCTGTAATAGTAATTGTTTGAGGACTGTTCCAGTTACCTGATGTGAACGTAACATTGGTTGGAGAAACCGTCCCCTCAAGGGTATTAGATGAACTTACTGTAAACGAAACGTTTGCTGACGGCTGACTTGCTAATCGAACTGTAAAGGTTGCTGTTCCGCCCGCTTCAGTGGTAGTTAACCCCGATGTTGGGGTAACGTTAATCGCAGCAATATCGTTATCAATATTGCTAAGAGATAAATCGGCTGGGTCAATACCATTATAGTATGGGTCTGCACTGGTTGATGCACCTATGCTAATTGAGTAAATAATATTACCATCAATAATTACATCGTCGACCCCTGTAACTGTTACCGATTGTGGAGTATTCCAGTTTACTGTTGTAAAAGTTAAACTCGGAGTACTAACCGTTCCCTCGGTTAAATCGGAACTGCTAATAGGAATAACGACACTTGCCGATGGTTGAGTTTTTAACACTACAGTAAAGGTTGCTGTTCCTCCACCTTCAGTAGTATTTCCAGATATTGCAGAAACAGTGATACCAGGTTCTCTAACTGTAATAGTAACAGTATTGCTCATAGGTATCTCGCAATTACCATTGCTTGCTCTAACTTCAAACAGATTTGAACCAATAACCAAATTAGCCGAAGGCACCGTAATGTTAAGATTTGTTCCAGCACCGACACCTGAAGTCACAAATGCTCCATCTTTATAAACATTATAAGTAACTCCGTTCTGGGCTGAAGCTACTGTAATTGTACCATTCGACCCAGGATTAGCGGTGCTACCAGTTAATGCAAGACCAATGTTGGGCTGGTTAACAACGGAAATAGTGAAGTTTGGAGAAGTTGCCGTACAGCCCTCCTTACTTACAGTTAGGTTATAATTCGTCCCCGCATCGGCTAAGGCTGCGCTAGATTTGTAAAATTGTTTAGCCGTTGAAACCGTTGTAGTTCCCTTCTTCCAAGTGTAAGTAGCGTTATTTTCTACTGCACTAAGTGCAATTTCTTCGCCAACACAAACATCGGCATCGCCAGTAAATGTAGTTATTGGTGAAATAAGAACCTGAAAAACTCTTGTAGAATTACACGTTCCTTTTTGAATTGTTAACGACCAATTTCCTGCGTAACTACCAGCTGCTAACGAAAGTGTTTTAGCTGTTCCCATTGTGGTTGAACCATACTTCCAAGTATACGAACTTGCACCTGTTTCCTGGGCAACAAGGTAAAGAGGCTGCCCAACGCATAAAGTGGTATCGCCGCTAAATTCTAAATCGGGACTAATGTAAACTGCAAACTCCTGAATTGCTTGCGAAAGCCCATCGTCAACCATCACATAAATAATAGCATTGCCTGACTTGTTTGCAACAGGCGTAACCTGAATTGTTCTGCTAGCACCGCTACCACCTAACACAATTGAACTATTTGGGACAAAAGTTGGGTCGGCAGAATAGGCCGTAACAATTAAATTACCTGCAGGAGTTTCAGTTCCATCGCCAACGGTGAATGGAATTGCAGGCGAAGGCGTATTGGTACATAAATTTTGGTCGGCAATTTGGGAAATTATTGGTGTAGTATTTACAGTAAGGTAGACCTTTTCGTTATTCTTTGACCAACGTGAACTGTTACGCGCCTCATAATCGAATGATGTTCGTCCAATCCAATTGGTTGTTGGAGTAAATGTTAAGTTTGGAAGGTTTGCTAAGGTGATTTCCTGATTTATGGTTACAGCAACCCCAGAAAGTCGGAGAGTTCCATTCGCTGGTAATGATAATACTCTAATTCGGGTTAAAGGATCCTCAATTGGGTCAAAGAATTTCTTAGTAAAATCGAGTTGCGTAAAGGTTATGTTGTTGTTTGGCAATCCCTCCTTGTAAATATCTCCAACATAGGGGGCAAGTCCATCCACGCATGTATCGCTCTGCGTCACATTAAGCGTTATTTGGGAGTAGCCCAAATCAATTGCATTGAACCATGTGTTCAAGGTATTAATGTTACCGTTGAAATTATCATCCTCTAAGGTAGCATTCCAAGACCAAGTACGAGGTATATTCTGGTTTATAACTAAATTCTTCCTCTGGGTTTCGTCCATTAAACCACCACCAGTTTCGTCGCCCCAGCGCGAAATAAATGTATCGTCCCAATAAATTGAGGCGTTAAGTTTTTTAAAAGGTCGCACAGCTGTAGTTTGCACGCCATCGAGTTGCTCCACATCATAAACCGGGAAGTGGGTTGGGCCCCTTCCAAGAAATGTTGCAGAAGCCCTATAGGTTCCAACTGGCACTTCTGCCCCCGCATCGGTTTTAAAATTCCAAAGAATATAGTTATTCCCTTTTTTCATATCACGATAAATAACCCTATCGCTACCAGATGTGGAATAAGTGCCATCGCCATCCAAATCAAGTAGGATTGCAGTAAAACCATCGATATTGGAATAAATTTTGAATATTGCAATTGAATTATAGGGACAACTCGGAACGTTCTTTTCCAGATTAATAGTATTACTTGGGAATGTTAACTGTTGTGGTGTTCTGCTATAATTGTAATCAAAAAACAGCTCATTATTGGCCCAAACCTGAACTGTAGGTGCTGCTAAACGGGTATTTGGCCATACGCTCCTATCTGGGTCATTCAAGTATATGCTATACTCATAAGCACTGGCAGTTTGATCGTTATCCTTGCTCTGCGCTCGCTTTATATAGTTACTTTCCGATACAGGTTTAATTAAACCATAGGAGTTAGACTGGAATATAAAGGAGTACGGGTAAAACTGAAAATTGATTTTATTGATAAACTCATCGGAAGTAAATACATAGAAGTACGAGTTAACCCTGTAACTGGTAAAGCTTGTTGTTGTCATTTGCCAAGCTTTTGACCATAACCTCCCTGCTGAAACGTTGGGCGCTCCAGGGTTGGTAATAATATTATCGCTTGCATCAGTAACAGTTACATCAAAAAACTCCAGGGCAAACCTATTATACCAACCTGATGTTTCGGCAAACTCAATATAGTAATCGCCGGTTGCTGCTGCAGTAAATGTATATGCATTATACCCTCCACTGATTGTTGTTCCGTTTAGTTTTACACCGTTTGGCCCTGTGATAGCTTGCGTATAATTTGATATATAACCTGTTCCGGATGTAGGCACATTTCGTTCGGTGAACACAACTGTTCCGCTCGGATTTTTCACCCTAAAATATACTCTATCGGCATCGGTAATGTTATTGGAGTAATAGCCACTAAGCTTCATCCCAAAATACATCTTTTCGCCGGCTCTAAGCCTTATATTAATGCGTTTATCGGCTGCACAATTGTACATTCCAAAACCCTGCCCAGCTGTTCCAAACACGTTAAACTCCAGCCATAGCCTATCACTCGAGTTCGGCATCAATTGTTTTGTACCCTCCTGAGCAAATAGATTTGTGCCAAACAATACAAGCACTAGCAGATTAAGTAATTGTTTTTTCATATCTGATGAATTTCCATTGATTCAATACAAAAAAATAAGTTAAAGCACCTACCAGAGGCCTTCAACTCACTATGTTATAGCACTTAAAACGTTTTCTGTTAAATTCTGCAAAAATAATAATCAAAATGAAACCAACACACAAAACCATCGTTTAAAGCAAAATTTAAAACTCAAAAAATTCTCTTTTGCTGTGATATTCTACAATAGAGAGTTTTTTGATATTTTGTTAACGAGCAACAAGTTACAACATTTTTCTAAACCAATACCTAAATTGGCTGAAATTGTTATCTAATAAACAACGATGTTGATGAAAGTTGGGTATACGTTATATCAATGTTACAAGCAAGGTGTTGAGTTAATTTATTTCAGATTATTCAACACAAGCCAAGTCATCAGAGGAATAGCCGTTTGCAAGGAATCCTCATTAGCAATAAAAGATGATGAGTGAAGTTGAGATGGCTCTTGATTGAGGGTTCCAACCCCTATCCTAAAAAACACTGAAGGAATTTGTTGCGAAAAATAGGCAAAATCGTCGGTTGTCATTCTTGGTTCTAGGTCAACAACTTTATCAAATCCAAGCAAATCGTTGGCAAGTTTTTTTGCGTTCCCTGTTAATGCTGGATTATTGTAAACTGAAGGGTATCCCTTTCGGATTTCAACATTGCAACTACCTCCCATAGATTGGGCTATGCCATTTGCTTTCGTCTCAATTAACGAATGTGCCTTATCTCTCCATCCCTCATCCATGGTGCGGAATGTTCCTTCAATTCTAACTTCGTTAGGAATAACATTGGTTGCACCATTGGCCTCAACTTTTCCAAAGGAAAGCACTGTAGGGACTAAAGCAGGAGCACTTCGACTAACTATAGTTTGAAGGTTTAGTATAATGTTAGACGCTATCACAACAGGATCAATAAGAGTATGGGGCAATGCCGCATGACCACCCTTCCCCTTAACCGTTAAGTAAACTTCGTCGCCCGATGCCATATAGCGGCCAGCACAAAATCCTACCATGCCCACCTCCATTTCAGGTAGAACGTGTAGTCCAAACATTATATCGGGCATAACCGATTTAAATTCTGCAGAATCCAACACAGCCATAGCTCCACCGGGGAGTTGCTCCTCGCCCGACTCAAATACCAACACAACCCGGCCACTCCAACGCTCCTTAATTTTATTCATTATCAATGCAACCCCAATTGCGGATGCCATGTGAATATCGTGACCGCAGGCATGCATAACTCCATCATTCTTAGAGGAAAAATCAACGTTTGCCCTCTCCTGTATTGGAAGAGCATCCAACTCAGCTCTTATCCCTATGGTTTTTCCTTCTCCATTGCCTTCAATGACAACAATAAAACTATGCTGTTTATTAATTGGGATTATTTTTATGCCTTCATTGGCCAGAATGGATTGAATATATTTTGATGTTTGTTCCTCTTTAAACGACAACTCCGGATTCATGTGAATATCTCTACGATATTGTACAACTCTAGAATTGTATTCTTTAGCCAATGTTAGAATTATTTCCCTTAGATTACGCATAAACTTATAATCAACTCTGTTTTTAATAAAATTCTCATATAAACCATTTAATAAAGCAAATGTAAGATTGTTTTTTTGGGTATAGTACTTGATTCCAAAATAATTGGTGTTATTGTTAAACTTTTATACTTTTGAATTCGTTTAATATGTTCAATTCTTCATCAAAAATATTTTCAATTATGAAAAGGTTTATTATTTCACTATCGCTGCTTTTTGTTATTCTGGGATTATATGCCCAACAAAGTGGCGTAAAAATCAACTTTAAAACCAACACATACGATTACGGTAAAATAAAGGAAGATGATGGGATTGCCTACTATAATTTTGACTTTACAAATACTGGCAATGCACCCCTAATTATCCAAAGAGTATCGTCGACTTGTGGTTGTGCTACACCTGAGTGGCCAAAGGAGCCTATTGCTCCAGGTAAGAGTGGAAAAGTTAAAGTGGGATACGACCCTAAAGGTAGGCCTGGCCCATTTACAAAGGCTATATCGGTATACTCAAATGCAGATATGAACGTTGTAGTTCTCCAAATTTCTGGTGAGGTTTTACCTCGAGTTAAAACCATTGATGAAATATACAGAATACCCGTTGGCGATTTACGTTTCGAAAGAAACCACTTTGCGTTGGGAAGATTATTCTTAAATAAATCCGTAACCGACACCCTTAAATTTATCAACAAAGGATCTGCTCCAATAAAAGTTACAACTAACACGCAATCCATCAATTACATGAAGGTAACAATTGTTCCACAAACCGTTAAACCCAATGAATTTGGAACTATTGTACTTAATTATGACGCAAAAGCTCGTAATGATTGGGGTTTTGTAGTGGACAGATTTGCTCTTGTATTAAATGATGAACCAATCAACAACAACCCTATTACCATAACTGCAAGTATTGAGGAGGATTACTCAAACTTTACACAGAAAGATTACGAAAATTCTCCCGTTGCCGATTTTAACACGACAAACCACGATTATGGGAGTGTTACTGAAGGCAACCCTGTTGAATTCGAATTTGTTGTTAAGAATACTGGCAAATCCGACTTAATCATTCGAAAAGTAAAAGCCAGCTGTGGTTGCACCACCGTTCAACCCGAAAAAAATTTACTAAAAACTGGAGAATCAACCGCAATTAAAGCTGTTTTTAGAACCAATGGCTACTCCGGAAAGCAAAGTAAATCCATAACAGTAATCACCAATGACCCTAAGCGCTCTACTATTATACTTAGAATGACTGGAAGTATTGAGAAGAAACATCAGTAATAAATAATTCAAGGCTCATTAAAGGACGGCATTTAGTCGTCCTTTTTGTTTTTGTTACCGCATTGTTGAAAAGCTATGCTAAACAATATTCGTTTAAATTAGGTTTGTAATTAGCCATTAAATAAATTCGCAAAGGAAAAGTTAAGGTTGATGAAAGAAAAAGAGAATAAAAGCGCCCTTATTGTTAACCCGGGAATTGAACAACCACCCTCAGTTAACGAAGATGCTATAAGACGTTTTAAGGAGCGAAAACGCAAACTCCTAACTGTTGATGAGTATATGGATGGTATTTTAAATAAGAATATTACCATACTCAGCCAGGCAATAACGCTAATTGAAAGTTCACTCCCGCATCATCACGAGTTGGGTCAGCAACTGATTGAGCGATGCTTACCTTACTCGGGAAAATCAATACGAATTGGAATAACCGGAGTGCCCGGTGTAGGTAAAAGCACCTTCATTGAGTCGCTTGGTACAACAATAACATCGCAAGGACATAAACTTGCAGTGCTTGCTATTGACCCCAGCAGTGAACGGAGCAAAGGAAGCATACTGGGAGATAAAACTCGAATGGAGGATTTAAGTGCCGACCCCAACGCATTTATTCGCCCTTCGCCTTCGGCTGGCTCGCTGGGCGGTGTTGCACGCAAAACTCGCGAAACAATTATCCTCTGCGAAGCAGCTGGTTTCGATACTATATTTATTGAAACTGTGGGTGTTGGTCAAAGTGAAACTGCCGTTCACTCCATGGTGGACTTTTTCCTTTTACTTATGCTTGCTGGTGCTGGCGACGAACTTCAGGGAATTAAGCGTGGTATTATGGAGATGGCCGATTTAATTGCTATCACCAAGGCCGATGGAGCAAATGTTCAAAAGGCAAAACTTGCACAAGCCGAGTATAAAAACGCATTGCACCTATTTCCACCAACCGAATCGGGATGGACAACCAATGCGGTTATTTGTTCATCGCTCGAAAAAACCGGACTAAAGGAAATTTGGGACACAATAAAATCGTACGTCGATTTTACAAGTAACAATGGCTACTTCGCAAGCAGGCGCAGTCAACAGGCCAAATACTGGATGTACGAATCCATTAACGAGGCGCTGAAAAATCACTTTTATCATAACAAGGACATACACTCGCACCTCAAAAAAACTGAGCACGATGTAACATCCAATAAGATTAGCTCATTTATTGCCGCTCAGCATTTAATCGATTTATACTTAAAAAAATACTCGGAATAAGTTAATTTGATGATTTGAAAATGGAGTTTTGAAAATGCTTGATTATCAAAAAATAAAATCGATTCTAAAAAACCACACCGTTGGAATTGCCGGTGCCGGAGGTTTGGGTAGCAATGTGGCAATGTCACTTACCCGCGTTGGCATTGGGAAACTCATTATTGTCGATTTTGATGTTGTTACTGAAAGTAACCTGAACCGTCAGTTCTACTTTAAGCACCAAGTAGGTTTTAAAAAGGTTGATGCGCTCAGGGCAAACCTACTTAGCATTAACCCCGATTTAATACTGGAAACACACGATACGAAACTGGATGCAAGCAACATTCTCAATTATTTTCAGGCTGTTGATGTTATGGTAGAGGCCTTCGACAGGGCTGAAATGAAACAGATTATCATTGAGAAGTTTCAAATCGAAAAACCAGAAATTCCCCTCGTAGTTGGAAACGGAATGGCGGGCTGGGGAAACTCCAACGATATGAGGGTACAACAATATGAAACCCTCTATATATGTGGTGATGGCGTTTCTGAAGTTGCGGATAACCTACCTCCAATTGCACCAAGAGTTAACATTTGCGCAGCAATGGAGGCCAATGTGGTTTTAAGCATCCTGCTAAATAAAGTAACAAACATTAAGGTTAAACCGTAAAGATTAAGTGTTTTTAGTATAAATTTGTGACAAAACTAAGGATAACTTGATGGAGATTATTTTAAACAATAACCCAGATTTTGTTGAGACAACGGAGAAATCCATAACTGTAGAGGAACTTCTAAAAATTAAAAAGTTCAGCTATAAATTGCTTATTGTTAAGGTTAACGACACTTTGGTGACTAAAGAAAATTATCCCAAAATATCGGTTTGCGCAGGCGATAATGTACAGGTTATTCATCTAATGACAGGAGGTTGATATGAATCTTGACCCGCAAAATGGATGGAAATGGATTGTTGTTAGGCTAAAAAATAAGTTCTTTCTTACAGGACTAATATTTGTTCTGTGGATGCTGATTTTCGATAATAGTAACTGGATTTCGATGGTTAGTACACGTAGAAAAATCAACAAGATGGAGGACGAAAAGGAGTACTACCAGAATAAAATAAACGACGATAAGCGCAAAATAAAGGAACTCCGAACCAATAACGAAAACCTCGAAAAATTTGCCCGTGAGCAATACCTAATGAAGAAGCCCAACGAGGAGATTTTTATTATTGATGAAAATGACCTATAAAGAATTAGTCGCATAAATTTATTTTTTGTTTCTTAGGGGTACTGAATTTAAAATTCTCTGCTCTATGGATTGCACTATTAGCCCTTTTGGAAAAATCGACAACGAAAAGGTTTTTCTTTACACATTTATCACTGAGGACGGACTCGAGATTTCCATCACTAACTATGGTGCAACAATAACCGCAATCAACCTAAACTGCGAGGACGATAGTTGTATCAACTTAGTTTACGGTTTCAATAATCTAAAGCCATACTGCAACACTAAAATATATCCCGGTGTAATTGTTGGAAGATATGCCAACAGAATTGCAGATGGACAATTCGTAATCGGCGACAAAACATTCAACCTAACAAAGAACGAAGAGGACAATCAGCTTCATGGGGGTATGGTTGGTTTTGATAAAAAAGTGTGGGAACCACAACTTTTCGAACAGGTTAACGGCATCTGCACCTTAAAATTCTACCTGCGCAGTAATAGTGGCGATGAGGGTTTCCCCGGAAATTTAGATGTTTGGGTAACCTACCAAATTACTGACGATAACCAAATTAGCATCAACTACTCCGCCAAAACCGATGCCCCAACACATGTAAACCTTACATCGCACAGCTACTTCAACCTAAGCGGATTCCATACCGATGTGCTTGACCATGTTTTAACAATCAACGCAAACAAATACTTGCCCGTAAACGACGAGTTAATCCCAACTGGAGAACTCCGCGAACTTGCCGGAACACCTTTCGATTTCCGAAAACCAAAGGCTATTGGTGCCGACATCGACTTAGTGGATGGGCTTTATGATCATTGCTTTGTCCTGAAAAATCCAAATCTTAAAGAACCCTCAGTTATACTTAAAAATCCCAAATCCGACATTGGCTTGAGAATTTACACAACTCAACCAGGTATACAGCTCTATACACCACTAAAGCACCCTCAACCCAACGAAAGCAATATCAAAATCCCCACAAGCGGAAACTGGGCTGTTTGCTTGGAGCCTCAACATTTCCCAAACTCCCCAAATAATCAAAATTTTCCCTCTACCCTTTTAATGCCAAACCATGAGTACAACCACACAACAATTCTCTGCTTTGATTTAGGGGAATAGCACCACATAAGAGTCATACTTAAAACACGCACAAAACCTCAATATGCAAACGTTTTCATATTGATAATAGTCATTTTTTATTTCTAACTTTACCAATACTTTAGTGCAAAATTTTACAGTGTACAAACCATAAACATAAACATATGAACATTCACGAAATGGCTAAGCAGATGAAACTGCTTAAAAAATGGAATTATGAATGGAAACCTCTTTACAGAGGATATACCGACAAAGTTTTATACATCAACGTTGGCAGTAATGATGTAAAGGAAAAGATTGTTCCTCCTCAAGTAAAGGAAAAATTCATTGGAGGTAAAGGTTACGGCCTACGCCTTCTTTGGGACGCAACTACACCAACCACACGTTGGAACGACCCAGAAAACGAGATTATTATCAGCTCTGGTCCTGTTGGCGGCATCACACAGTATTCTGGTACAGGAAAATCGCTTATTGTAAGCCTTTCGCCACAAACCGACTCGGTAATGGACTCAAACGTGGGAGGTTTCTTTGGTCCTTTCCTAAAATTCTCTGGTTACGATGCTTTGGAACTACAAGGCAAGGCCGATAAGGATGTTATCATCTACATTGATGGAATTAATCACACCGTAGAAATTTATGAAGATCCTGGTTTCTCTAAGGATTCACATCTGCTTGGCGAAGAATTAACCGAGGTTTTTGCTGAGGAAGAAAAAGATTATAAGAATATTGGTATTGTTTCAACAGGTGCTGCTGCCGATCACTCATTGATTGGTATGATTAACTTTACCTTCTACGACCCAAAACGTAAGAAAGTAAGGTTAAAGCAAGCTGGTCGCGGTGGCTTGGGTACCGTTATGCGCGACAAAAAAATTAAGGCTATAGTTGCACGCGTTGATGGCGTTAAAGGAAACCTTAACAACGTGGCAAATCTTGAGGCAATTACTGAGCGCGGAAGAAGCTACCAAGCCGAAATTCGCGAACTCGATGACCATCAGTGCCAAATGCGCAAGAAGGGTACAGCAAACATCGTTAATGTGATGAACGATTATGACTTGCTTCCTACCCATAACTTTAAGTTTGGTAGCTCTGCCGATGGCAAGAAAATCCACAGTGATTTACTTCGCGATAAATACTTCACTCTAGGCATACCCGACGGATGCTGGATTGGATGTGCAATGAGTTGCTCAAAAGGTGTAGACGACTTTGTTCTTAAAACTGGCCCATACAAAGGCACAAAGGTTATTGTTGATGGACCTGAGTACGAAACTGCAGCAGGTTGCGGTTCAAACTTAGGTGTTTTTGACTACGACGGAATTATTGAGGCAAACTTTTACTGCGACACATACGGAATTTGCACAATTACCTGGGGTACTTGTATGGCATTCGTTATGGAATGTTACGAGAATGGTATATTAAACAAGGAGCGCACAGGCGGTCTTGACCTTAGCTTTGGTCAGTTTGAGAATATGATGGAGGTTATGCACCAACTTGCCCGTGGCGAAGGATTCGGATTAGTTGTTGGACAAGGCGTTCGCAAAATGAAGGAGAAATTCATTAAGGAGTACGGTGCCGATCCTGCATTCCTGCAAGATATTGGAATGGAGAACAAAGGTTTGGAGTACTCACAGTACGTTTCAAAGGAATCGCTTGCTCAGCAAGGTGGTTACGCTATGACCAATAAAGGCCCTCAACACGACGAAGCTTGGCTAATTTTTATGGATATGGTTAATAACCAACTTCCAAGTTTTGAGGATAAAGCCGAAGCGTTACACTACTTCCCAATGTTCCGTACATGGTTTGGCTTGAACGGTTTCTGTAAATTACCTTGGAACGACGTTGTACCAAAAGGTAACGCTCAACTACCAGAACCACACAAAATCCCCGGACACGTTGATAACTACGTGGCTGTTCACAACGGAGTTACTGGCAACAATATCGATAAGCACGGATTAATTTTACAAAGTGAGCGTGTTTACAACTTCCAACGTATTTTCAACATCCGCCGTGGATATGGTTTGCGTAAGCACGATGCTCAACCTTACCGTGCATGTGGACCTGTAACCAAGGAGGAGTACCTAAGCCGCGAGGAGCGTTACGACAAGCAACTTAAAGAACAAGTAGGCGTTGACCCAACCACAATGAGCCTTGAGGAAAAAATGGCCACTTTGCGTAAATACCGCGAGGGACGTTACGAGCAACTACTCGATGCAGTTTACAAACGCCGTGGATGGAACAATAATGGAGTTCCTACCATTGAGCACCTACAAAAAATTGGTATGGATTTACCAGAACTTATTGAAGTAATTAAGCCTTTACAGTAATAGGATTAAAATTGATAAAAAACCTCCATCAGAAATGATGGGGGTTTTTCGTTTTATAGATTTTATTACTTTTACGGTATTAACCCCCTCAAGGGTTTAAAACCCTTGAGGGGGGTGTTGAATAAACTAACTAGCTACACTCAAAAACATTATGAATAAAACACTTGCCCTTTTGTTACTAGGTCTTATTGCAACCTTAAAACCTTCTAAAGCCCAAGAAATTAATGAGCAAATCATAGACCCAACCATCCGCGATTTTGTTGAAATTAACCCTCAGGTTCAGCTTCATTACGCCAGTACAGGATTTTCTATTGATAAAATTGCTGTATTCGACGACTACTCCTTAATTTTCACCCAGACAGGAGCGAAACTTTACCTTATCGATAATAATAACCACTTAATACAGGATGAGTGGGATTTCGAAAAAGATGGAAAAATCAAAGTAAGAAATGTGCGTTTTTCCCCAGGAAAGGATGAAAAGGGGAAAAATGTTTATGCATGGAAACTCACAACACCTTTTCATTTATTTCATGGAACACAGATTTACTCTCTGCCAGACTCCGGGAAAGTAGTTTTTGGGAAAGTAGAAAAATCGATGTTTGCTAACTTCTTTTTCTGTGCAAATGTTAAAAATGGGAAAATTAACTACGAATTAATTCCCATAGAAACAAAAAAAATAATCCCCGAAACCATTAATAAAAAGTATGGAAAGTATGATGGGGAATGGACCACCGTGTCGTTCGTAAAACATAATGATAGCCGGTTATATACCCTTTGGACATATCCTTCAACAACTACCGATGGAAAAGGTAAAGTAATTAAAGAAGCAAAAATAAAAAACATACTAGTAAAACAGGATAAAGATGGAATCCCCTCCGAAATAGAATATGAAGAAATCAATGATGATGGAAAATACAATTTTGGCTGCTATATTTTTCGTTTCAAAAACCAATATTTATTCTTTAAGGTAAAAGAGCAAACTCTAACTATTTATGATGAAAATCTTAAAGCGAAAAAGACAATTGATATTAACTCCGAGTTAAAAAAATACTTTAAAGGGTATTCTAAAGGATTTTACAACTGTACAGTTTTTAAAGATGAAAAGTATGATGAACTATGGATAAATGTTGCATCGTATAACGATTCTCTTAAAACGCCATTTACCTATTATGCAAAACTTAAAATTGACAGCGATAATATCATACAAAACTATAGAACTATAAAATCAGACAAAGAGTTAAAAGTTATACCTCAATTTATCCATAATCGAACATTGTACTTTAAGGCTAATCCTAGCGATATTGATTACTCAGCAATTTTCAAGATAAACCTTGAACAAAACAATGGTGATACAATTTTCCTGAGACGTTCCAACAATATCTCTATTAACCTTTTTGATAAACCTATCTTCACCTTCGGAATTAGTCACAAACAAGCATACAGCCAACTCTCCTCAAAGACTGTAGAGAATTTAGGTATAAAAGTACAATCAAGATTAAAGATAGATTCGTTATCGCTACTGGCAAGCAAGGCACTAGAGTGTTTAGAAAATAAAAATGATTTAAAATTTGCCAGCGAGTTATGTCTGTACGACTCCTACAACCTTGGAAGAATATCGTTCCTTGAAAAAAGCAATCAACTCAAAGATGTTCCAGTATTTACAACCGATTCGCAGAGAGAACTACTTATTATGCTGATGAAAAGGCTACAAAAAGATACCAAGGATGTAGATATGGAGCAAAAATCTTCTTTTATTGAAGCAACCACGCCCGATGGATGGAAGTTTGTGCTAGTCAAAACTCCAGATGGATACCGATTTGGCTCCACTTTCTTCAAAAAAATTATGTTATAGCAAACGCTGTCTAAGCCGTTTGCCGAACCTGTTCAATATGCTCCTTATGCTTCAGAAAAGTTAGATGCAGCACTATCCAATTTGCGAAGAAAAATACTGCGGTCATAATCCAAAGGTGCAACCACTCAAATGTTGCGGCCGAGAAAGATGCTCCCATTGTGTTTAACTTTATAAAACCCTTGATTGCTGGAGTTATTGGAAATACCTGAGCCAAATAGTTAAAACCAAACGGTAACGATTCAACTGGCCACGAAAATCCTGAAAGGAAAAGCATTGGCACCGATGTAAAAAGTAACGTCATCATTGACTGCTCCCTGCTTTTAAATATGGTTGATAGTAACATTCCAAGTGATATTGATGCCAATAGGAACGGCAGAACAAACAGCATCAACTCAAAAACATTTCCATTGCTTGGAAAGTTGAATCCTCTAATAACAAACAGCAGCAAGTAAAGCATTACAGGAATGTATACTGTTAAGTATGCCAGTACTTTGCCGAAAATCAACCGTACCGTACTACCTTTCAGTTTAGCCAAAACACCAACGTAACTCATAACTCCTCTTTCTCTCTGGGAACCGCCAAGCATTCCAATTCCCATTAGTAGACTTTGCTGAATTATCAGCAAAATAAGTGGAGGCACAGCATAGCTGCCATACCCTGACGTTGGATTGTACAATGGCTCACTTACAAACTCAACTGGCGATGAATAGTTCTTTGCTAAATTGGCACTTACTCCTTGCATCTCGTACTGGTTAATTTTCACATTGTTACTAACCAACATTACTGCGGAAACCGTTCCCTGCAAAACCTGTTTGTAAATAAGCATATAACTAGCATCGGCATAGAGTGCAACGTATGCCTGCTTTTTAACCAGAGTATTCTTTGAAAAGTTCTCAGGAATAACAACTATTCCATTAACCTCTCCTTTGTAAAATTGCTCGGTGGCTTCGGCCAAACTACTAGGCTTTGTTGCCACAAAAATTTGTTCTGTTGCATCAATCTTTCTGATAATTTCCCTTGAACTTTTGGAATTATCCAAATCGACCACAGCAATCTTAGTATCGCGAAGCACTTCGGTGTTATAACTTATACTATACAAAACTGGATAAATTACCGTTGCTCCAAAAAACAGAAGCATAACACCTGCATCGCCAAAAATTCTTTTAAGTTCAGCAAGCCAAAGGGCTCCCGTTTCCCTGATTGCGTTATGAATATAGTTGAATATATATTTCATCTTTAATCCCTTCCCCAGAGTTTTGGTGTATTACAAATCTTTTTCATCCTTCGTAAGAAGAAAAAAGGTAGGATAAGAAATAGATTTAGCAAAAGTAAAGAGTGCAACGAACTATAAACTGGCGCTCCCTGTAATGCCTGACCAATAAATACCTTATGATAATGAGTAAATGGAAACAGATAACCTAACACCATCACTGCTTTATACATTGCGATATGCGGAAATGTTAAACCAGACATCGTGAATGCAAGAGCTGCATATACCGACGAAATACTTAACGCCATTCGCAAACTCGTGAATATCGATATTATTACAATCCCCATTGAGATATAGGCCAAAACAAAAAGCAAGGCATTGTAAACAAGCAACCACACGCTACCATTGAATGGTGTGCCAAAGAACTTGATAAGTAGAACATTTACAAAAAGCATCAAAAAACTATAAATAATCAGGTATGGTGTCATCTTTGCCGATAACGCCCTGATTATACTGCCATGTGCTGTTTTTAACCATTCATCCGCTGTATGATACTTAAATTCTGAACCAATGGCGTAAACTGTTCCACTAAGGATAAACATCAGCAACATAATTGGCAGAAACGCAGTGGTTAAGTAGTAAAAGTAGTTAGTATAAGGATTGAAAAGTGCGTGTGAATCGACCTTTACAGGCATAACCTGCTGAACCGCCTGGTTGTAATGTTGACCTTTCTTTAATCGTAAATTAAGGTCAACCCCGGCAGAGAAAGTACTTACAGCAGTTGTAACATCCTTATTTATTATTCCACCAACTATCATGTATGCATTATTGTAGAAGAATGCTACCTGGGGCTGCGATGCCTTAAAAAGATTCTTCTCAAAATCCTGAGGAATAATAACTACTCCATAAATATCGCCACGCTCAATTGCACGTTTTGCCTCAGTTAAATCGGAATAATTGGAAACTATTGTGGCCGATGGAACAGCATCAATCATTCTTGCCAACTTCCGTGAAGTTGCAGACGAGTTCATATCGACTAATCCAATGGGTAAATTACGAGGCACTCCATTAATGAACATCAGAGTCATCACCCCAATGGCAATTACTGGAAGAATTAACGTAACCATCAAATAGGTACGTCTGCTTCTCATAAGCATGAACTCGCGCTTAATAACCGCCCACCAACCTTTTGGATTATAGTTGCTCATTGATTGCTCAATTAAATATTATCCCACTCAACAATTACGCTCATTCCTGGGCGTAGATTCTCAATTTTCACAACAGGCAAAGCCCTTACCTCAAACGATTTTAAATCGAATGAACCGCTTGCCTTTGTTGCTCTCCACGTTGCAAAATCGGCCTCAGCCTTAATAAAATTCACCTTGAATTTTACTTCATCTAAATTTAGCGCAGGAATTGATGCGGAAAACTCCTTGCCCATTTCGAATTTGGAAAGTAAATCTTCACGAACGTAAAAAGTAATCCAGCAATCGTTCAAATCAACTATTTGAACTACAGGAAAACCTGGAGTGACCAGTTCGCCCATCTCTGCATTTATTTGAGATATTTCACCGTTGATAGGCGATGTAAGTATAGTTTCTCCTAAATACGATTGAACCTCCGAAATTGCCCCTTGAGCCTGATTAAACATAGCACGCGCAGCATCCTTATCCTCTGTGCGGGTTGCGTTTAGCGCCATCTGGTAGGTTGCCTTTGCGGCATCCTCGTTCATTTTGGCAACCTTTAACTGAGTCTCGGCCTCATCTCTTTTTTGTGCGGGGACAACACCCTCGTTGTAAAGATTCTGAATTCTGTCGAATGTTTTCTGCATCAACTCCTTGGCTGCAATAGCATTCTGGTAAACACTGTAAGCCTGGGCAATCTGCTCCTCGCGAGCACCCTTATCGGCCTTGTTCTTTTGAGCTTTTGCAGCATCGCCAATAGCCATTACCTGTTGCAATTTAGCATCAATCTCAGGGCTACTTAGAATAACCAATTTATCGCCAACATTCACGGCTTGACCCTCCTTAAAGTTGCACTCAGCAATACGCCCCGCAATTTTGGTGGCAACCCTTACCTCGGTAGCCTCAACCTGCCCCTGAATGATAATGGGTGCTGGCTTAAACGCAATCCATCCTACAATTGACAGTAGCAATACAAAAGCAATGATTACTACTCCTATTACAACGCTACTATTTTTCACTTTCATAGTTATAATATTATATTTTTCTGATTTTCTAATTTGATGCTAAAGAATACTGGGTAAACGATTGGCTATCGCCAGTTAATTCAAGCAACGATGCAAGAGCAACATCAAAATCGTACATCGCCTTTAGTTGCTCCACCTTTACCTTTGATAGATTCATATTGGCATCCACAACCTCTGTAGATGTTGCAAATCCCTCGTTAAAGGCTTTCTGACGAACACGAACATACTCCTGAGCAAATTTTAAACTCACCAAACTACTCTCGTACTGTTCCTTAGCCTGTAGCATCTGTTGGTAAACTTTTGTTATACCTGTTGTTATATCGAGTTGGGCTTTTTCCTGATAGGTTTCAACCTGACTTCGCTGAACTTTTGCAGCCTGAACCTTATTGTTCTTTGCCAAACCATCAAAAATATTGACCTTTAACCCTACACCAACATACCACTCGGGCATAAACTCGGGCATTTGATAACCGTATAACTCATACGACCCCATAATAGCTACGTCGGGTAAATATGCCGAACGTTCCTTACGTATTGCTTGGTCTGCCTGAATTTTCTTTTGGTCGAGCTGACCAAAAACTGGGTTTTGTTGCTTTGCCCTAACTATGTAATCGTCGAGTGTTAAAATATTCTCGGAGATAAACAGTTGGGTTGTAGGCTTAACCGGTTGATTTACATTCAAAACACTTTTTAGCGCGGTTTGCATTAGTTCAACATCTTTCTGAGCTTTTTTCAACTCACGCTGAGCCTCAGCATAGGCAACCTCGGCATGTAGCCGTTCTGCCTCGGGCGACAATCCGTTTTTTTCCATTTTACGAGCATTGTTTAAATGCTCAAGCATCCCCTGAGATACTTGCATACGAACATTGGCAACCTCAACAGCCAGTATCAACCCATAGTAACGCTGAACCAACGATGTTATTTGGCTATTTGAAACCATTCGCACCTTCTCCTTGTTCTCATTCTCCTTTGCTTTTGCTGCGGAATTGGCTGCATATATCTTACCTCCCGTAAAAATTGGCCAAGTAAGATTTGCGGAAACATTACCCAGTTTATCCTCCACAAGAGTTTTTTCCCACTCAGCGGCTTTAATTTCAGCAATACCTTCCATTGTCTTATTTAACAATAAAGTATATGCTTCTGTGTTTGTAATGCCGTGTAAATTACCTATTAGTTGGGTTTGTGCTGCTGATAGTGAATAAATTCCGCTAAGAGCATCGCCTATAGGAGACAAATCGAGCGTTGCTGGCTGATTTTGTATCCCAAAAGTAGCGCTTAACCCAACCTGTGGCATATACAGCCCACGAGCAGATTTGCGCTCATACTCATTTTGCATTAATGCCTGATTAGCCACCTTAATATCTGGATTTTGCTGAAGCAGCAAATTTATGCTACCCTGCATATCAAGAGCCAATGAATCCGAAGTATTCTGCTGCGCAACCAAACTATTTGATAGTTGCATTAGACCTAAAATTAAAACACATAAAACGCTATATCTTTTCATATCTAAGTATTTTATTTCGAAATTCCAGAGTAAATAATCTCAATTACTGAGTATAAGCGCTCCTCTAAAGAAAGAGGAAAGCCCGCAACCATCTCGGATGGCATGGTTTGGTGGAAAGCATCGGTAAATAACTTTTCAGAGGCGGCTATAAACATGTAAAGAGCCATATTTAAACTCCACCCTTCTTTTAATTTTCCAAGCTTAACGCCCTCCTGTAGAATTCGCATACCATGTCGCATAAGAAGATCTTTCTTATAATTCACTATTACGTCGTATGCCTCTGGCAAATTCCTTTTCAAATCATTAATTAGCACAGCAACCTTTGAAACCCAAACACCTAAAAGGGATAGACTTGACTTAATTTTATCCTCATAACTATTGGCAGGATTGTTTTCAATGGCAGTTAATTCCTGCTCAATGTCAACCATTCCTTGCTCAATAACTGCAAAAACCAACTCCTCCTTACTACTAAAGTGGTTGTAAATTGTTTTTTTGCTGATATTTAACTCTGATGATATTTCGTCGATCCTGATTTTACTGTAACCATGACGTAAAAACATCTCTCGAGCCGTTTGAAGTATTCTATTTTTCATTACAAATACCTTTTTACACTTTTTTGGTTTTTTTAGTTTCCGCAAAAGTATAGGTTTAATTAAAACCATCAAAAAAGTATTAGAATTTTTTTTAAAGATGATAGTTAATGTAAGCTAAAGCCTTTTGTTCTCGAATTTTTAAGGAATGTAGAATAACCGAAAATAAGTGTGGCCGCAAAAATCTATCCTAACTTTATTGACGTTTTTCCGAAACGTTTTTCGAGTAAGGAATCAACTAGAATTAATACAATAACCGATAGAGCAATCATCATAACAGTTGGGCTTAGAATAAACGAAAAAACTTTTTTCACAATTTCAAGTGCTCCACCAAACTGAGGAAAAAAAACGAAAATTGATGTGATAATTCCAAAAATGAGTCCAACCACACTTATTACAGCAGGCACCCAGCCAGCAATAATTCCCATATAGATACGTTTAGGCTGAACAACGGATTCCTCCGCTATTATTTTCTTAACCATGAGTTCTAATTCTGCAGGTGCCTCAACCATTCCATAGCCGAGAATCTTGCTCAACTCCCTATCCTTATTATTCACTGTGCTCATAGTAAGTTTTTTACTTCAACGTTCAACATTTCAGTTAACTTTTCGTGTAGTTTATTTCGTCCCCTAAAAAGTTTAATCTTAACATTCGATTGGGTAAGTTGCATAATCTGGGCTATCTCATCCACGCTTTGATCTTCAACATAGTAAAGCATCAGGATGGCACTATCCTCCTCACCCAGTTGATCCAACGCCTTTGTAACAAAATGCTTTCTATCCTCAACACCCAATATCTCTATAGCATTTGCAATTCCACCAAAGTAAACTTGGTCGTCTGATATCTCTGGTAAATCTACAAAATTTCGAGTACTCCGCTTATGCATCAAGGCCTGATTTACTGTGATTCTGTAAATCCAGGTGGATAGTTTACTTTCGCCCCTGAAGTTTGACAAACCCTTATAAATCCTGATGAACGATTCCTGTGCGACCTCTAAAGCATCGTCCCTATTACCAGTAAAACGAAAAGCAATGGAATACACCATATTCTGATACTCCTTAAAAACAGCATCGAACGATGGGTATTCCAGTACTTCCGGTTGATTTCCCTTAGTAAACGAACTACTCAGGTTTACCATTCTTTTTACCAATAGTAAAGTAGTAAATTAGTAATCCCAAACCACCAAACAAGAAAATTGTCGAAAACATTACTGCTGGTTCAGCGAGGGCTGTGTAATGAATTAGAATTGCACCAATAATCAACCCTAACGCAACACCCACCAAAAGGAATCCCCACTTTGCAGCAGAGTTAGGATTTCCTGAACGTTTCTTATAAATCTCGCTAACATCCATCCCTTTTTCAATCATTGCCATACGCTCACGGTTCTGTGCCCAAAGAGCATATACTAGAGCTCCGCCTGAAACAAGAATTGCTACAATTGGAATAAAAACTGCTATAACTTCCATAGTTTTATTTTTTTAGTTCAAAGTTAAGATGCACCCCTTGAGCGTTCGGTTACAAAATTCGGAAATTATTTTTTAAGGTTTTTATAATTTGATGATTATATGAGTATTACACACAGAGAGTTCATTTAATCACACCCCTCAAGGGTTTAAAACCCTTGAGGGGATAATCATACTTCATTCTGAACGTTATTGTTTGGCAATAAAAAGGTTTCAAAATTATCGGGATTTACCACCATTAACTCCGGATTATAAGCCTTTGTGAAGGTTGACGAAAATTTTGCTTTCGCATTTTTATTCCATTTAAACTCATAAGCAAAAATCTTACCGTTGCGCTCCTCTACATAATCTATTTCCTGCTGTTGGGTAGTTCGCCAAAAGAACGAATTTGCAAAAAAATTATTGTTATTCAGAGACTTAATGCGCTCACTTACCAAAAAGTTTTCCCAAAGCGCTCCGACATCCTGTCTCAGACCCAATGGGTTAAAATTAGATATCAGTGCATTACGAATCCCATTGTCGTAGAAAAAGATTTTTCGGTTTGTGCTTATTTCGTTCCGGATATTTCTGCTGAAAGGCTCAAGGCGAAACACTATAAAAGCCTTTTCGAGTAAGTTTATGTATGTTGCAACCGTATCTTTGCTTACCTGAAGTAAATTTGCCAACTCGTTATACGAAACCTCATTTCCAAGTTGCAATGCCAAGGCTTTTAGCAATTTTGGCAAAAGATCTGGCTTTCGAACAGACTGTATTGTAAGTAAATCCTTGTAAAGATAACTATTACTTAGCTGTTTTAGAACCTCTTGTTCATTTCCTGTATGATTTATTACATCAGGGTACATGCCATAAATCAATCGTTGCTCCAGCTGTTGCTGAACTTTAAGGTAACCAAAATGTGCTCTAAGCTCATTCCAGGTGATTGGTAGCAACATATACTCCCATTTTCTCCCGGTTAAGGGTTCATTTATTTCACTTGCAAGTTCCAATGCCGACGACCCACTAACCAATAATTGAACACCCTTTAGCCTGTCTGTAATAATTTTAAGGGCAAGTCCTATGTTTTTAACTCGTTGTGCTTCATCTATAAAAATGGTTTTGTGATTTCCGACGAGCTGTCTCAGATTTTCGAAATTTGTATTCTCTAAGCGTTCGCGAACAAATATTTCGTCGCAATCGAGCAAAAGATAATCTCCTGCCTCAGAAGCAATATCTGTTAGCAGGGTTGTTTTCCCAGTTTGTCTTGGCCCAAGTACTACAATTGCCTTACCTGTTCCCATTTTTTTTAAAATCAATTCACGAAGATCTCTTTTAATCATTACCCTGATTTTATATTCTCTAAATATTATAATATTTGGCTAATATAATTCCTATAATTAACAAATACAAAATCTGTGAAATAATTTATTATTGAATATTTGTGGCTTCCCTGTTACGATGAGGAAATCTTCATCACCCCCTCAAGGGTTTGAAACCCTTGAGGGGGATGTAAACAGCCAACTCTATAATAAATTTCAAATAATAGCGTTTTTTTGAGTAAATTCGTCTGATAATGAAAAAGATAATCGCAAAAACAACAATTCCTGTATTGATAGGAATATTTAATGTACTTTTTCTACTGTTTGTTGTTGATTATGCCATATACGGCAACCTTGATTTTTTGACTAAAGATATGGTATTGCTTAAGTTCTTTCTGCCAATATCAATTGCGGGAGCAGTAATTGTTCAGTACATTATTGTTCTGCCAGTATGGAAAAGGTTTGCAGAGAATAATAAGGTTATTGGATTAACCATTATTCCTTTTACTACGTTGGTATGTCTACTTGGAGGGATTGTATTTACCTATTTATTCTGGGAACGCGATTTGGGTATAGGAGAACTCCTTGCAGTTTTCCTAACTGGGCAAATTGCCTTTGCTATTTACTGGAGTAGCAACTTAATGCTTTTAAAACGCCTTGATTGATGGTGACTATTTAAAAGTCTCCTTATAAATAATCAACCTTAACCAACCCACAACTTTGGCTATAAGGTAAAAGAGCATCAACGCAATAATAATGGTTGCTCCCGATGGTACATTGAGCTTAAACGATAGAACTATCCCAAAAACTATCGAAAGGAAACTAATAACACCCGAAAGCAGTATTATCCTACTAAATCGTTTAGTAAATAGGTTTGCAATGTTTGCAGGAATGGTTAAAAGTGATATCAAAAGTATAATTCCAATTGCCCTAATGGAGAAAACAATTGCCAATGCCACAAGTACTTTTAGCGTATAGCTGATAAACTTAGCTGGTACGTGTTGCGTTTGAGCATAATCCTGATCGAACGAAATGAACAGAATAGGATTATAGAACACAACAAAGAATAAGGTAACCACCAATGCAAGCACTAAAAGCAACTGAATATCGGCCATTGAGATTGTAAGAATATTCCCAAATAGGTACGACATAAGGTTTGGTGCGTATCCTGGTGTTAGAAACACAAAGAATATACCTATTGCCATCCCTAACGACCAAAGCATACCGATAGCTGAATCCTCGCGTAGAACCTTTCCTTTTGTAAGCGACTCTAACCCTAACGCAGTAAGTACCGAGAACACCGATGCACCAAGTATTGGATTAATCCCAAAGTACCATGCAATACCAATTCCGCCAAACGATGCGTGAGTAATTCCACCACTCAGGAAAACCAACCTACGGGCAACAATGTATGTTCCAATAAAACCGGCAACAATCGATATTAAAATTGATGCCCAAAAGGCATTCTGTATAAACTGATAGCTGAAAAACTCTAACATTGGTATTGTTGGTTGTTTGTGAAAAGTTAAACTTAACCATTAATGTTTATGACCTTCCTCGTTATGATTATGATCCAAAAGCACCGTATGAGGCACTGGCCCGTGAGCAATAATCTGAATTGGGCAGTTATACGCCGCCAATTGCTGCGTGCTAATTTGGTTCGACTTGTGGTAAAACAACGAACCATTCACACAGGCTATTGTTTTAACGTACGAAGTTATGGTACCAATATCGTGCGATACCATTATAATTGCCATACGCTTGTTGAGTTCCTTAAGTAACTCGTAAAGTTCGCCTTCGAACTTACTGTCAACGTATGTATTGGGCTCATCCAGAATCAACAGCTTGGGGTCGGATATTAACGCTCTGCAAAGCAGTGTGCGCTGTAGTTGACCTCCAGATAATTCGCCTATGCTCTTATTCTTCAAATGCTCAATGCCTGCCATTTTAAGGTACTCAAGCGCGTTCTTCCTATGCTTTATCCCATAACGACCAAACAAACCCTGATTGGCAAGCAAACCCGACAGAACAACTTCCATAACAGTAATTGGGAAATTCTTATCAATCTGCCCAGCCTGTGGCAAGTACCCAAAAAGCGAACCTCCACCATTGGCAATATACTTAACCTCTCCGCTAAACGGCTTCAGCTGTCCAATAAGTAATTTTAGAAGAGTAGTCTTACCTCCACCGTTGGGACCAATAATTCCAATAAAATCGTTCTCAAAAACCTCCAACGATACATCCCTAAGAACAACCTCCTTGCCGTAACCTACAGCAGCTTTGCTAACCTGTAATATCAACTTTGAATTTTCTTCCATCTATTTACCTGCTATTGCGTTGGCAATTTGTACCATACTCTGTACCCAGTTCTCGGCTAATGGGTCAACCTTAACAACAGCACCACCAATCTCCATAGCAATGGCCTGCGAGTTATGGGTATCGAACTGGCTCTGCGATAAAACCGCCTTAATTCCCAACTCTTTGGATTTGTTTATAACATTTAGCATTCCCTTAGCCGATGGGCTTTTCCCTTCCTCCTCAATGCTCATCTGCGTAACACCAAAATCACGGGCAAAGTAACCCAACGCTGGATGATAAATTAGAAATGCTTTAACTCCAGAATTTGTTAAAATACTTCGGATTTCCGCATCCAAACTATCAATCTCTGCAATAAACTTAGTGTAATTGGCAGTAAATTGTTCTTTATGTGACGGATAAACCTCTATGAGATTATCGAACATAACCTTCGCAATATGCCTACCCTCCACGGTTGATGCCCAAATATGTGGATCTATTCCGTGGTTGTGGTTATGCCCCTCGTGTTCCTCGCCGTGCGTACAACTTCCCTCAATTAGGTTAGCACCATTGGATAGGTTTATATACTTTGTTTTGTAACCATCCTTTAGTTTAGGTTCTAACCCTTTCTCAAAATCGAGCAAACCAATGGAAAAGTAGATATCTGAGTTGCTAAACTCCACCAGTTGGTTTGGAGTAGGCTCGTACATCTCGGGGCTACTGCCCGGAGGAACAAGCACCTTAACCTGAAGGGTTGAATCGGCAATTTTCTCCACAAAGTACTTTAGTGGCAGAATACTAACCACTACTGTAGGCTTACTGGATGTTTCTGGCTTGCTGGTACACCCAGCAAAAACCGTTAATATTGAAAGCGTTGCAATTGCAAAGAATCGAGTAACCATAGCAAATTCAATTTTGATGATAAAGTTATACAATTACTAGCATAGAGTAACCCCAACAGTTGAAATTTGTTTAACTCCGTTCCAAAATATCTGTTAAGCAATACTTTTGATTTTGTAAAATCCTGATTTATATTATTTTTGTCGGAATTTTAAAAATACACAAAACTAAAGTTTACGGTACATGAGGAAATTTTTACTCTCCCTAGTTTTTGCCATTACAGCAATTGCGGTGCAGGCGCAGGAACCTGCAGTTACAATGACAACCACAACCACCATTGGTAGCACATTCTCTTTTGACATATGCGCAACAGCCAATAATACCCCTATACAGGTGGATTGGGGCAATGGAACGCGGGCAGACTATACAATAGGAACAAACCACCCAACAGTTAGTGGAATACTTTCGGGTAGCACTATTAAAATTTATGGTGTGGAAATAGCTTACCTTAACCTATATGACAAAAAACTCACATTGCTAGATGTAACTAATTGTACTACATTGTATTCTCTTTACTGCCATACAAACCAATTAACAATAATCGATGTGTCCAAGAATACTGCACTGACCTACTTTAACTGCAGTTCAAACCAGATAACCTCCCTCGATGTGTCCAAAAATACTGCACTCACTAACCTTGATTGCAGTTATAACCAACTAAAAACTCTAGATTTGACCAACAATACTGCACTCACTAACCTTGATTGCAGCATTAACGAGTTAACCTCCCTTGATGTATCAAGAAATCCTGCACTGACTAATTTAGGATGCGGAAATAATCAATTAACAGCTCTCGATGTATCAAAAAATATTGCGCTGATTCATATTTGGTGTGTATATAACAAGTTAACCTCTTTTGATGTATCAAAAAATACTGAGTTGAAATCCCTTTGCTGCGACAATAATGAACTAACCTCCCTTGAGGTGTCAAACAATACCAAACTGACTGAACTTTGGTGCTCTTCAAACCAACTAACTGCACTTGATGTAACCAAGAATACCGCAGTATTTAGCCTTTTATGTTTTTACAACCAGTTATCAACCCTCGATGTCTCAAAAAATACTTCGCTTAAAATCCTTATCTGCTATTCAAATAAACTAACCACGCTCGATGTGTCAAACAATACCAAACTGACTGAACTTTGGTGCTCTTCAAACCAACTAACCGCACTCGATGTGTCAAAGAATACCGCAATGACTAGACTTGACTGTTATTCAAACCAGATAACCTCCCTTAATGTGTCAAAGAACCCTTTGCTTAAGACCCTTAACTGCTATTCAAACCAACTAACCACACTCGATGTGACTAACAATGCTGCGCTGACTATACTTTGGTGCTATTCAAACCAACTAATCGCCATCGATGTAACAAATAATACTGCGCTAACTGAACTTTACTGCAGCAGTAACCAGTTAACAACTCTTGATGTAACCAAGAATACTGCGCTGACTTACCTTAACTGCAATCAGAACCGACTAACCACGCTCGATGTGTCAAAGAACACAGCCCTTGAGACCCTTATCTGCAAATCGAATCAATTAAACTATTTAAATTTATCTCAGAATGCAGTTCTCAACTGGGTTAAATGTGACTCCAATAACCTCGCTTTCTCTACTCTACCCATTAAGGAAATTGGGAGGTACATCTATAGTCCACAGAATGTAATTAACCTTCCCAAAAAGCAGTACTCCCTTACTGAAACTGTGGATTTAAGAAGCGAACTAACCGTTTATGGAAAAACCACAGGCTACATTTGGAAAACCAAAGGTGGAACAACCCTTGTGGCTGGCACTGACTATAATACAACCAACGGTGTAGCCACATTCCTAAAGGTGCAAACCGACAGCGTTTACTGCGAAATGACCAATGCCACATTCCCTGACTTAACGCTTACCACAAGTGCAATAAAGGTTACAGAACCAACACTCAATGTTGTTATGACTACAACAACAACCATAGGAAACGCATTCACATTTAACCTATGTGCAGCCTCAAATAACACCCCGATTCTGGTGGACTGGGGTAATGGCAGCCTGGTAAACTACACCATCAACACCTCCTACAGCAGTGTAGTTGGAACTCTTTCCGGTAATACAGTAAAAATTTATGGAGGAGGTATAACAAAGCTATATTTATACAGTAATAACCTCACAGCCCTTGATGTATCTGGAGCAACGCAGTTAACACACCTAGACTGTCATTCAAATCAACTAACCAGCCTAGATGTATCAAAAAATACAGCATTGGTTGTACTAGAATGCTACTTAAACCAACTAACCAACTTGGATGTTTCAGAGAATTTAGCACTACAAGAATTAAAGTGCTCCATAAACCAGCTAACAAGTTTGGATGTTACAAAAAACACATCTCTAAAAAGACTTTTCTGCGATTCAAATCAGATAACCACCCTGGATGTGTCTCAGAATACAGCCTTAAAAGACCTATACTGTGACTCAAATCTACTTACCATCCTAGATGTTACAAGCAACACATTGCTTCAGGAGTTATTGTGCTTTTCAAATCAACTCACAAGCCTTGACATCTCCAAAAACATAGCCTTAAAGGAACTGTGGTGCTATTCCAATAAGTTAAACTCTCTCGATGTTTCTAAAAATACTGCCTTGGAGTTCCTTTTCTGCGAATCGAATCAACTAGACAATTTAGATTTATCACAGAATACAACTCTAGCCGAGGTTAGATGTCACGCCAACAACCTCAAATTCTCTACTCTACCTATTAAGGAGACCGCTTGGACCACATATATCTACAGCCCACAAAACGTTATTAAACTTTCTAAAAAGCAATACGGCCTTACCGAAACTTTGGATTTAAACAGCGAGTTAACTATTAATAGCAATACCACTAATTACACTTGGAAAACCAAAGGAGGAGCAACCCTTGTGGCTGGCACTGACTATAATACAACCAACGGTGTAACCACATTCCTAAAGGTACAAACCGACAGCGTTTACTGCGAAATGACCAATGCCACATTCCCTGACTTAACGCTTACCACTACAAACATTAAAGTATCGGAATATCCACTTTCTGTTGGGAATAATGAGTTTGCCCTCTATGTTTACCCCAACCCCGCAACCAATTACTTTACCATTAAAATGGCCGAAGAGATTGTTCGGGTGGAGGTTTATACCCTTACCGGTGTTAAGGTGTTTGAGAATGGGCTGTATAGCTCCACCACGGTTACCGTACCATTAACCAGCATGCCTAAAGGCGCGCTACTTATTAAAGCATACACCCGCACTGGTGTATACAGTGGCAAGGTGGTTAAGATTTAGGTTATCTATTTGTAGCATATAAAAGCAAAGCGCTGTCTGGGTTAAAGCCTAGACAGCGCTTTTTGTGTTATACTCCTTAAGAAATTAATGGTAATGATGCCGGTGGCATCAAATGTTTGTAGAAATTCATTCTGAATCGAAATTATTCGACTCCAGCAGGAGTCGAATTTCTAGGAAGGCTCTCTGCTATAAATATTCAAACCCTCTGGGTTTGCAAAAATTATTAGATTGTTACTTATATGCCTAATTCAATGAATTAAAATACCAACTCATAATTCTAGTTTGCCAACCCATAGTTAATAAGTGTACCCTGCTTGGAACCAACAATTATGCTCATATTGTTGGATTTGGTTAGTCGGGTAATTGAGAAAGAGGTGGAACCGTTATACGGAAAGCCATCCTCAACCTTGCCTTTGCTGTTTACTAGATATATTTTGCCTGACTTTTCGGATACAACGCCAATTTTGTTATCACCACCAAAATCGAAGTATAGGATTTCGGGTTTCAGTTCATCCTTTATTTTTAGTTGAAATAGTGGCTCTTTACTACTGTCAAACGCATAAAGCGTTTTATTGTCGAGGTAAATGTAATCCTTTGCGCCATCGCCATTAATATCCTGATAGGTAAATGCGTGCCAACGGGTAAAGGACTGTAAAGCGATATCCTCCACCTCGCCATCGAGGTAAATGTTACGGACTAGCCCAATGCTGTCGGTTGTAACTATAAAAGATTTCCCTTTTTTGTCGGAACCAAGCGCAAAAGTGCTAAACTGCGCTTTGGTAAAGTATTGCTTTAGCTTAACACGCTCCTCGCCCTTTCTGTTTAACAGGTATGGACGATTAGCATCAAAAACAATTAGGTAATCCAACCCGCTTACTCTTGCAAAGCCAACCCTATCGGTAACGGTGGACTCTGTTTTTCCGAATTTCCAGCCCTTTAGGGCTTTGCCGTCAGGGTCGTAAACGTATATTTTACGGTCGGCACAGGCCTGAAAAAACCTATAATCGCGACTACCATCGTAATCGATTACCGATACTGGATTTGTTGCTGGCGAGCTGTAATGCACAGGAAAACCCGATACATCCTTACCATTCCTATCAAAAACATACAACTTGCTAGCAGTGTTGAAGGCGTACTGCAACTTTCGGTTTTTAAATAGGTCAACCTGGGTAACATCGCCCATAATGGAGCCATCAATCTTGCGCTTCCACAGAACCCTACCCACATTATTGATAAGGTAGATGTTAAACTCAGCATCCTGAACAAAAATCTCCTTCTCCTTATTCGTATGGTTTACCAAAATTTGAGGCTTTATTATAGGCACAGCCTCCAGCTTAGTTTCCCATAAACTCTTTTGGGCTGTTTTTTGAACACCCTCGCCCGATATCGCCGTAAAAGTGTTGAATATAAGACTATTGCCTCCAATAAGTTGATAACTAAATCCCTTTATGCTGGCTGTTGAAGTGCTCAATTTAACATTGGAATCCAAGAACTCCTGAGCAACACTGCTTAACTTTGCGGGATTCAAGTATATAAAATAGTTCGATTTCTTGGGTAACTCTCCGCTAAACTGCCTGTAAGTATTGTCGTTGCCAAGAACTGTATTACGGATATTTGCCTTAACATAGCGCTCCAATGCCTCAACGGATGAGCCCCATATAATCCAATTATCAATAAAGCAGAAATACTCGTCCGAAACCGGATCAAATAAACTACCCAAAAGTAAGCTATGCAACCCTTTAATTGGCAAATGGAATATTTCAACGGATTTATCCTTGTCAATTTTTACAACGGTTGGCTTTGTAGATACCTCGGCTTTGGTTTCCCTGTTATAGTTTGCAACAATGCTCTGTAGTTGTAATTGCGCAGCACTTGCACTTTTGGTGCGAGTAATTATAAACCACTCATCAGGTTTGTTGCTATCATCTGTAGGCAAAAACATAACCCCAATTTCAGTATCAATCAAGCCTTTAAAAAATTCCTGGGGCTCAGTGCCCAGAAACTTTCGATATCCGCTTAAATCCTGAGTGTACTTAAATATTTCACCTTTCCTATCAAGGTAACCTCTGTAGCCCTCAAGGTAATCGTCCAAACTTGTTATTCCCAGCCAAACAAACAAGCCTATTTCCGTAGGAATAACCGATTGCATTTCCATTTCAATGGGCTTTTGCTTGGTAAGTATCCGCAGGTATGAGTTTGTGGAATCGGACACGTTGGATAGTCCCGATAGCACAAAATTACTGGATGATAGGTTCATGTCCAGCTCAATCCATTGAGCAATATCGCTTAAGGTATTAACACCACTCCTATACTTCTCCTTAACGCTATTCTTGAGCAGTGCTGGTAAATGTTTTATGTTGATGTAGATGTTGGCATCAACTTTTGTACCTGATGTTTTGCTAATTGCCTGAAATTGTGGATTGGTAAGCAACGATACCTTTCCCTCCAACTGTGATATCGATTTTTCCAGTAGTAACGATGAGCTGCTCACGAGTAGCAATCCATTCTCAGCCACAACCGAGATATTGTTGAATTGAGAACCGCTCTGCTTAAAACTCAGGATTAACGAGCCGTTAAAGTACTTTTCCTCCTCCTTGTAAAGCCCAATTGCCTGAAGTTTTGCTATTGAGTAAAAATCGGATGGGCTAACCCCATCGGGAGTCCTCACCGCAAAAAGGAATGCAGTGTTCCCTCCTCCCTCGGCACTTAACGATATGTATATGGGATTGTTACGAAGTACATTTTTAATCAGCGCATTGGAGTTCTGAAGGCTATCGATAAAAGCCAAAACAGCATTTACATCACCCACAGCATCAATATCCGAAACGGATTCCCAAACCTTGCTACCGTTGAGCGATGCCCGAAACCTGCTGTAATCCTCAATCCTAAACAGCAACGACGCATCGGTAGGTATTGCCTGAATTGCATCGGATGTAGTTTTATTCCTACTACTTAACCATACGTAAACACCTGTAACAAGCCCTGCAATAAGCAGAAACAGAACGATAATTAAAACCAAATACTTCTTCATAACCAAAATATCCTTTGACGGATAAAGTTAACTTTTATTTTCACTAAAAAGTGCCAAAAACTGAAGTTGAATGTGGTTTTATATGGTCTTTATGATGATAGTTATATAAAATCCTCTTGTTTTAAGAATATTTACTTGAGCAAATATTTTCTACTGGAATGGCTCCCAGTTTTTAGCAAGCCCCCCAATACCTGTTTCGCGGTATGCAACCTGAATGTCCCGGCCAGTCTCGGCCATGGTTTCTACAGCTTGGTCGAACGACACCTTATGTCCACCATCGGACGATAACGCATAAACACCGCAGGAGTATGCCTTAGATGCAGCAATTGCATTGCGCTCAATACATGGAATTTGAACATAGCCAAGCACTGGGTCGCAGGTTAAGCCAAGGTTATGCTCCATACCCATTTCGGCGGCATACTCAATTTGGGTAGGCGAACCACCAAGAATTTGCGCCATTGCTGCAGCAGCCATTGCACAAGCAGTTCCTATCTCACCCTGACAGCCCACCTCTGCTCCCGATATTGAAGCATTATACTTAACCAGATTCCCAATTAATCCGGCAGTAGCAAGCGCTCTAAGTATTTTAGGTTCTGTAAGATTCTCTTCACTATTCAGGTAAAATAGCACGGCGGGCAAAACACCCGATGAGCCACATGTAGGAGCAGTAACCATTCTACCCCCCGATGCATTCTCCTCGGCAACTGCAAGTGCAAAAGCAAACAGTAAGCCAATATTCTTCATTGTTCCATGGCTATTCAGCGCTTTAGTATACTGCGACGATGCCCTACGGGCAAGCTTAATGGGTCCGGGCAAAACACCCTCATTATCGATACCACGCTTAACGGTATCCTTCATTGTGTGCCAAATTCCATGGAGAAAATCCCAAATTTCCTTACCCTCATTATCCTCAACAAATTCCCAAAGCGCTTTCCCCTCACGCTTACACCACTCCAGAATGTCGGTCATTGAGTTTAACTCATAAACCTGATTGCTATTCAGGATTCCCGTTTTATCCTTTAAATCGCCACCTCCAATACTATAAACCTCCCACGTGTCAATCACTGCATTGCTCTCAGAGATTGCCTCAAAAATTAATCCATTTGGATGCAATGGAAGATTCTCCTCTGGTTTCCAAACTATTTCTACAGTTTTGGGTAGGAAACTCTTACGAATTGCGCTATCGGTATGGTGTCCTTTACCTGTTAATGCTAAACTTCCATACAGCGATACCCTGAAAGCGTTAACATCGGGGTGCTTATGAAAAAACATCTCCGCTGCTCTAACTGGTCCAATTGTATGACTACTCGATGGGCCATACCCCTCCTTATAAATCTCCCTAATTGAAAGCATAGTATCAGGTTTTAATCCAATGCAAAACTGCAAGAAATTTATGGAATTATCAAAAACCTTCTGTTTAACTATACTAAAAATAAAAATACAGCTATCTTGGTACTAAAATTCAAAGGTCGTATAATGAATCGTCGGGTTTTTATATTGATATTACTGGATATTATTTTTATTGTTATTTCGTTCTATATCTCAACTCTATTAAAGGGAGCAAACTTTAAGGGGTATTTCCTAAATTACTTGTACGGGCTTGCCATTTTTGATGGTATTTGGATTACCACATCGCTTATTTACTCCAAGTATATTTTTACTGAGTATTCGTCCATTAAGGTTACTAGTAATATTCTTAAGTCAAACCTTGTTGCTTTTGCCGTTGTAACTTCATTAATATTTTTTACTAGGCAAGATTACTTCTCGAGGTTTATAATATTTGGAACCATCATCACTACATCTGTTATTGAGCTCTTTTTCTTTAACCTATGGGTAATACTTAAACGCACACAGGTTCTTCCGGAGGATATCCTTGGAAAAGTAGAAAGCCGAGTGCGTAGAGAAAAAAAGGTTCAACCCATTACACAGCCCATCGACCCCAAAAGAGCTCAATCGGTGCACAAGGCTATACTCTCCGAATTCGATAAGGACGTATACAGCTTCCTTGAAGCCAATACCGCCCTATTATCAGAAAAGAGTTTAATAATTGCAACTACTACCACCTTCAACGTTCTAAACCAACCCGATGGCTACTACGATACAATTATCAACCTCAGAAAAATTAATGATATTAGAAGAATCAATAAGTTCTTTGAAGCAATAAACACAAAACTCCCCAAGGGTGGCACATTCGTATGCATGGCCGAAACCCAAGAGCAACGTAAGGAAAGAATTCTGAAAAAATTCCCGCCGATAATAAACCGTATTTACTACTTCTTCGACTTTATTGTTAAGCGTGTGTTCCCAAAATTCTCGCTTACCATGGGAATATACTTTTTCTTGACCAGAGGTGAAAATAGGGTAATTAGCCGTGCCGAATTGCTAGGACGACTTTATTCCTGTGGTTTTGATGTTATTAACGAAATCAACCTTAATAAGCAGCATTTCGTGGTTGCTAAAAAAATCAAAAAGCCATACTTCGACCTTGAGCCTACCTATGGTCCACTTATTAAACTTCAACGTATAGGCAAGGGTGGTAAAATTATTAAGGTTTACAAATTCCGCACAATGCACCCATACTCTGAATATCTTCAGGAGTATATCTACAACAAGCATAGCTTACAGGAAGGCGGTAAGTTTAAAAACGACTTTAGAGTCTCTACGCTTGGCCGATTTATGCGGAAATTTTGGATTGATGAGTTACCTATGCTAATAAATCTGCTACGCGGCGATTTAAAAATAGTTGGTGTTCGCCCGCTCAGCAGGCATTACTTTAGCCTATACACTTCAGAATTACAAGAGAGACGGGTAAAATACAAACCGGGACTAATCCCTCCATTCTATGTTGATAAACCCAATACACTAGAGGAAATTATGGCCTCTGAGCTAAAATATTTTGATGCCTACGATAAGCACCCGATTTTTACGGATTTACGGTATTTCTTCCTTGTGTTCTACAATATTGTATTTAAAAAATACAGAAGCAAGTAGTACTCCGCCATTCCCGCAATGATATAAATATCAGTTTGATTGCAACATAAAATGGCTAACTTTGTGCCCTTTAAAACTATTCAATTATGATTTATTCAATGAAATCGAACATCAGGTTTTTAATTCTTTTAGTAATTCTTTCGGGTTGTGCTGCAACAAATCAGAATAAGCAACTCAGTAACGATGCAAAATCAGCTATGGCTTCTGGCGATTACCAAAAGGCTCTAGCAAATTACGAGAATATTATTGCGCTAAACAAAGCAAATAATAAGGAAACCGACGGTTCCATTTATAACAATGCAGGTATTGCAGCTTGGAGTTTGCAACAAACCGAAAAAAGTATCGATTACCTAGAGACTGCAATGAAACTATCGGCTTCAACCGACGAAACGTTCTCAACTATTGCAAAAGCATATAAGAAAGTAGACAACCTATCCAAGGAGATATACAACCTTCAAGAATACGTGGAGCGTTACCCACAAGGTAAGGAAATTGCACCTGTAAGGGCTCAACTATTCGATGCTTATGTGCGAAGCGAAAACTGGGAGCAAGGTGAGCAACTATGGCCTCTGCTCGACTCTACATCACACAACAATATTCAATACCTTACAGGATGCCTGCGTATTAAGCGTAAATTGGAAAAAGTTGACGAGCGCGATAATCTTGCAAAGCAAATTCTTAAAAAGGATAAGAACAATATTGAAGCACTTGAAACTTTAGCTGAGAAACACTACTATATTGCCGATGAAACCTATGTTAGGGAGATGAAAGCCTACGAGAAAAACAAGACCATGAAGCAGTACAATCAGGTAACAGAGGCAATAAAACGTGTAAACCAGGATTATAAAACAGCCCGCGACTATTTTGAACGATTATATAAACTAAATCCAAATCCACGTTACGCTAATTTTCTAGGTAATATCTACACACGTTTCGAGAATAAAGAAAAGGCTAATTACTACTACCGATTGGCTAAGAAAAAGTAGCGAACAAAATCGTGCATATAAAATAATCTGCAAAAACTCTTGCTTATTTTGAGCATATGCTTACTTTTGTGTCAGAACAAATTGAGCATATGCCCAGAAATAAATGCCATAGAAAAACCTGCTTTACACCAGGGGTCACATACTACAAACCTACTGGAATCCCATTAAAATTATTGGACGAAGTTGTTTTAGAGATAGATGAACTAGAGGCGATTCGCCTAGCCGATGCCGAAGGTTTATACCACGAGGATGCTGCAAAGCAAATGGGTATATCACGTCAAACATTCGGACGTATAGTTGAATCGGCCAGAGGCAAGGTTGCGAAAGCACTGATTACAGGGAAAGCAATAAAAATCAACTCGTCAACAATTACCGAGAATTGTCAAGAAAGTAGCAATACCTATATATCTAATAATAGTTAAACAAAATTTACGGAGGATTAACAATGAAAATAGCAGTTCCAACACGCAACAATTTTGTTGACGAACATTTTGGCCATTGCGAGTACTATACTGTGTATAGCATTAATGAGGGCAAAGTTGATAAAAAAGAGATTCTTGAATCGCCTCAGGGCTGTGGATGCAAATCGAACATAGCATCTGTTCTCAAGGAAATGAATGTAACCACCATGCTTGCTGGCAACATGGGCGCAGGCGCACAGAACGTTTTAGGTATGCATGGCATCAGCGTTGTAAGAGGTTGCAACGGTAACGTAGATGAGGTTGTTAAACAGTACCTAGCAGGAAGCATTTCAGATTCTGGTGCGTCGTGCTCTCATCATCACGGACACGGCTCCGATGGGCATGTTTGCAATCATTAAATGAAAATGTCATTTAGAACGAAGTGAGAAATCTAGTTTAAAGATTTTTCGCTTCGCTCAAAATGACAGTTAATCAACAGGAAATTCTAAGTGAATATTATTTGAGTTCCCTCACCGGCAGCCAACTCATAGAATTGACCAATGGTAATAATATCCTTAACGTGCTCGCTAAAGTCTTCCTTCTTCAGTTTAAACATTTCAACGGCTAATTTACAGGCATAAATTTCACCTCCGCCGGCGGTAATCAACTCAAGAAATTCATCAACAGGAGGAATATCTAACTTCTCCATTTGGCTCTTCATCATAGCAGAAACGCCAGCCTCAACACCAGGAAGTATTCCAAGTATTGTAGGGAAGGGTAATCCGCCCGGCATTCTCATACCAGGATTACCAACTGTTCCGGTGTGAAGTTTCTTCATTTGTTTTTTGGTAATAGCATCAAGCCCAAAGAATGTAAAAAACACCTTCGCCTCAATACCCTCCATTACTGCACCATTTGCCATTACAAGGGCAGCATAAACGTCCTCTATGCTTGCTTTGGCGCAAATTATCATCACCTTTTTTATAGGGTGGTCAATTGTATTTGCCATATCTTTTCTTTTTACAGGTTTTAATATTTATTGGAGAATGTGATTATACACAACTCGAAGGCTTTGCTATTCCCGCAATTCTACTTGCTTTTTTCAGCGGTGCACCAGGGAATAAATCGTAGAACCCTTTGGTATCAACCACACCCGATTTACCAATGGAGCGAATTGTTAATGCCTCACCCTTTAAGGTTTTCTCTCGGATAAAATCAATCACAGCATAGTGCTTGTCGGTAATATCAATACCTTCTTCCTTTGCAATTTCTGCTGCAATTTCCTTTGTCCATTGACTAGCATCGGTTAAATAACCATCATCGGTAACACTAACCGATTTTCCTGCATAAATTTTCTCTGCCATAGCTCATTATTTTATTGATTCAACATTATTTTTTCTTACCAAGTTCTGCTAAAACACGAAGTGTGAACGATAAAGTTCTGCGAACTTCTGGCTTGTTCATTTCGCGGGCTAACTTGAATAGCGATTTATTATCAATTTTCTCATCCATTTGCATAGTGGAGAGCATTGCTGTTAGGTTGCTCAACGCATTCAAAGTTTGAGGTTGAGTCACATTCCTAATAATGCTTGCAATTGCAGGCATATTCTCTCGTAACCTAGCAATATCATCCTCGGTTACAGATTCCTTGAATTCAGCAGCAAGTAATCCTAGCTGTTTAAAGTACGAGAAGTAACCTTTCTCTTCAAGAGTTCCCAATGTTTTGGTAAATGCAATACCAGCATCGTGAACTACCGGGCCAATATCGTTGAGGAAATCCATAAGGCTTTCCATCATATCCATCAACTCTCCAAAAGTCTTAACATTCCTGAGTATTTTGAAGATAAGGTACTTTATATCCTCACCATCTACCTTAATGTTTTGAACGGCTAACTCGTCCACTGCGGTTTGGAAAGCGTCTTTACCAACAATTGCAAGGTCTTCAACCAAATCCTCAACAACTTCGGCACTACGCTGCTGCTTGGCTAGCATCTCCAGAATTAAATCCATTTTCCGATTTAACTCGTCAATCTGTTGCTGTATGTTACTATCTGCCATAACAACTGTGTTTTTATTGTTCTTTACCAGCCATTGTCATTTGCGATTCCAGCGGTAACTCTTTACCTTTTAGGAGTAAGTGCCAGTATATCCAACGAAACATTACTTTGCCGTAGTGGTTTATTCGCGTATTTTTAAGCAAGCCAAAAGGTCCCATGCCTGGTAGATGATAGGTTCCGGGAAGCGGCTCTGTTTCATAGTTAAAATCGATAAGCGAGCCCTTGCCAAAACCAGTTTCGATGTAACAGTTGGAGTGTCCATCGAACTTTGCCAATAGTGGACGACCCTCAATTGCCGACATCATATTCTCGAAAAGAATTTCCGAAGCGAAGTGTACTACCGAGCCTGCCTTTGAGGTTGGAATATTACTTGCATCGCCAAGAACAAAGATATTCTCCCAGTTATCGGAGCGTAATGTATGCTTGTTGGTTGCAACATAGTTTAAATCATCACCCATTCCGCTGCGTGCAATAAAGTCGGCACCCATATTTACAGGAACAATTGTTAACAGGTCAAATGGCAACTCACGTCCATCGTACGAAACAAGTTTCTTATTTTCATCATCAACCCGCTCAAGGTAAAAATCGGGAACAATCTGAATATTCTTCTCCTTCAATAGTTCGCCAAGCATTTTGGTTGCTTTAGGCTTTGTGAATGCTCCTGATAATGGTGTGGAATAAATAATATTCACCTTATCACGAATTCCTTTTTTCACAAAAAACTCATCGGCAAGGAATGCAAACTCAAGCGGTGCAACAGGGCACTTAAATGGTAACTCAGCAATATTGATAACCATGTTACCACCTTCCCATGTTTTTAGGAAATTATGAAGAGCAATAGTTCCCTCGTGGGTATAAAAATCGAAAATGCTCTTTCGCCACTCTCTTCCTTGTAATCCTGGAGTTTCAGACGGCTTTATATGTGTGCCCGATGCTACAATTAGAAAGTCATAGTTAAGAGTTTGACCATTTGTTAAGTAAACCTTGTTGCTGTCGGGTTCAACCCTATCAATTTCATTAATAATAAATTTTACCCCAGCAGGAATAAAAGCAGCCTTGGACTTTACCACATCGTTTTTACCATAAATTCCAAAGGGAATAAACAGAAAACCAGGTTGATAGTAATGGTTGGGCTCTTTATCGACAATGGTTATATCCCATTCATCGCGCTCTAAAGCCTTACGTAACTTATTGGCCATTATTGTACCTCCAGTACCAGCACCAAGAATTACAATTCTTTTCATTATATTTGAGTTTAGTTTTTACTATTTATTTTATACTCAAATATCTGTTTTTTAGTTTAATATTGTAGTTATTTAGCGCTTGTTAAAAATCAAAGTTGATATATATCAAAATAGGTAGATATGATAGGAGATGCTTGTCCCGGTTCTAAGTGTGCTGATTGTGGCTTTAGGTCAGCGGTTTTTGCTTCGCTAAATACTGGACAACTCGAAATGCTTACTAATGGAAAAACATTCAACGCAGTAAAAAAAGGCGCTACGATATGCAAGCAAGGCGATGAGATTAAAGCATTTATTTTCTTGAGAGTTGGTCTGGCCAAATTGGTTAGGAACACACCCGATGGGCGAGAACAAATTGTTGGTATCGCTACTCCTAATGATTTTGTGGGTTTACTAAGTCTTTTTTCCTCTAAAATTTACCAGTACTCAATAATTGCTATTGAAGATTCTGAGTACTGTAGCGTAGATTACAGTATGGTCATGGACTTGATTAGAGGCAATGGTATTTTTGCGCAAAGTTTACTGGAGAAAATATCTCACGTCTCGGATATTTTAATCAACACACGTCTCGATTTAGATTTACGACAACTACGTGGCAGGGTTGCCTTTATAATATGCTATTTTGCTACCGAGGTTTACGGTACTACAAAATTCAACCTCCCAATTTCCAGGAAGGAAATAGCGGAGTTAATTGATATGCGGGTTGAAAACGTTGTCCGAATTCTCTCTGAACTCCGGAGGGACAATATTATTAGGATAGAAGGAACTACAATTGAAATTCTAGACCCAGAAAAACTTAAATGGATAAAAGTGCACGGATAACCGCTATAACCCTTTAATTTTCCTTGTTAACTCCGATGAAAAAACAAAGTCGTTAAGTTCCTTGTTATCGCTATCAAGTATTTCTGCGCTGGTACCTTCCCACCACTTCTTACCCTCGTAAATATATATCACCTTATCGCCCATGCTCATTACTGAGTTCATATCGTGAGTGTTCACAATTGTGGTGATATTGTACTCAACGGTAATCTCTTTAATCAGTTCATCAATCACTACCGACGTTCTTGGGTCGAGGCCAGAGTTAGGCTCATCGCAGAATAAAAATTCAGGGTTTAGGGCAATGGCACGGGCAATGGCGACACGCTTCTTCATACCACCACTAATTTCTGCAGGGAATAGATGATTGAGTTGATAATATTAACCCTATTTAAGCAAAAGTTTACCCTATCAAGCTTTTCCTCCTTAGTCATATCGGTAAACATGTCGAGCGGGAACATAACATTCTCCTCAACAGTGGAAGAGTCGAACAAAGCAGATCCCTGAAAAAGCATACCCATCTTTTTACGGATTTCCTTTTTGCCGCTGAAGTTGAGTTTGTTGAAAAGTATGTCGTTGAAATAAATTTCACCTTCATTAATATCGTGCAAGCCAACAATGCTTTTTAAAAGAACGGTTTTCCCAGAACCACTCTGACCAATGATAAGGTTGGTTTTGCCCTTCTCAAAAACTGCACTGATATCGCTTAAAACTTCGCGACCTTCAAACGACTTGCTAACATGGTTAAGCGTTATCATGATAGTAGTAATTGAGTTAATATAAGGTTAAAAAGCAAAACAAAAACACTACTCATAACAACGGCCCTAGTGCTGGCCTGGCCAACCTCTAACGAGCCTCCCTGAACCCTGTACCCATAAAAAGCTGAAATTGTAGTAATTAAAAAAGCAAATACAATGGTTTTAATAATGGCGTAAGTTATATAGTAGGGAATAAAAGCATACCGAATACCTTCAATATACGATTGTGTCGTTACTACTCCTGTAAAAACTCCAACCGACCACCCCCCTATTATTCCAATAACAATGCTAAGCATAGTAAGGAACGGGTTAAAAAGAATGGTAGCCACAATCTTAGGTAGAATTAAATAGCTGGCAGAGTTAACACCCATTATTTCCAGCGCATCAATCTGCTCTGTAACGCGCATTGTTCCAAGTTCTGAAGCAATATTTGAACCCACCTTTCCTGCAAGTATAAGTCCAATAATTGTAGATGAAAACTCAAGAAGTATACTATCTCTAGCAGCCAAACCTATTAAATACTCAGGTAAAAATGGATTCTCAGTATTATAAGCCGTTTGAAGAGTAATAACTGCGCCCATAAAAGCAGATATTATAGCTACAATCCCAATAGAGTGTATTCCTAACTTATCAATCTCCTTAACAATTAAGGAATAATAAATTTTGCCTCTTTCTGGTTTTGTGAAAACCTTAACCAAAAGCAAAATATACTCCCCAAATAAATGAAATATCTTCATATCAATACTATATTACTTCTCATATCTCAGTACAAAAATATGGATAATTATGTACTAATTCGATATTAGCGAATGTTATCTCAAAGGTAATGTTTGATTTTTATTGAAGATAAAAATTGAGTAGGTTTGCAGTTTATTTTAAAAATTAACGCATGGCAGAACGTGATAATCTTTATTGCATAATAATGGCTGGCGGCATTGGTAGCCGTTTCTGGCCTCTAAGCCGAACATCTCGCCCTAAGCAATTCATTGATATCTTAGGAACGGGTAAATCGTTACTTCAACAAACCTTTGACAGAATGGAGAAGATTTGCCCAGCAGAAAATATACTTATTGTAACAAGCACCATTTACCGCGATTTAGTTTTGGAGCAATTGCCAAGAGTAAAACCGGAACAAATACTTCTCGAGCCCATGAGAAGAAATACTGCCCCATGTATTGCCTATGCAACCTATAAAATTCAGCAAACAAACCCAAATGCAATTGCAATAGTGGCACCCAGTGACCACTTAATCCTAAACGAGGATAAATTTGTTGAGACCGTAATGAACGCAGTTGCGTTTGCCGAAAAAAACGATGCGCTACTAACTTTAGGGATTAAACCTAGTCGACCAGAAACAGGCTATGGCTACATTCAAGTTGATAAACCCGTGAAGGGTTACTCTGGACTTCATAAAGTGAAAACTTTCACCGAAAAGCCAAACCTTGAACTTGCGAAAGTATTTATGGATAGTGGTGAATTTTTCTGGAATTCCGGTTTATTCGTATGGAGTCTAAATTCAATCTCTAATGCGTTTGACGAACATCTCCCAGAGATTAGTGCACTATTTAAAGACGCATCGTCGAGCTTTGGCTCACATGTAGAAAATAAAATTATTGAAAAAACATACTCAGAATGTAGAAATATCTCTATTGATTATGGAATAATGGAAAAAGCAGACAATGTCTACGTTGTTTGCTCTGAGTTTGGCTGGTCCGATTTGGGAACCTGGGGTTCTCTTTATACTCACGTTCCCAAAAATAGTAAAGGCAATGCTGCCCTATCGAAAAATGTAAAGATGTATAATACTGAAAATACAATTGTAAGTTCAAGCAACAATAAATTGGTTGTTGTTCAAGGTCTGTCTGATTATATTGTTGTGGACACTAACGATGTGCTTTTAATTTGCAAAATGCAAGATGAACAGCAGATAAAAAACTTTGTAAACGATATCCAACTGGAACAAGGAGAAAAGTTCTCATAAAATTAAAGGCTGCCTTACGGCAGCCTTTTTTATTTCAGTTTTTATACTAGTATTCCCACAAATCATGTTCTAAATCGAACAATTCATTTTTAATCCTATCAGACTCTTGCATAGTTTGAATACCGCCAAAAGTGTAGTCGGCAATTCGTCGGTCATCCCAAACGTTTGACTCTTTAATAATGTAGGAAGTAAATCTTCGCTTAAAGAAAATATCATCAAAAGACATTCTCTGAGCATCGTTAAAAGAATTAAACACATCTGTATTAGCTAAAACGGTACGAGCTTCGGGGAAGTATACCCAGAACAATTGCTTACGTGTAATTTCACCAGCCTGTTCTTCCTCACCACCTGTATTTAAAATTCTCATGGAGTGCATAATTGGGCAAATTCCAATTATTCTAACATCCATAACAGATCTCTGTTTATCAAAAAACCATTCCTCCTTTACCATTAACTCTTTTATGGAATTCCACTTAATTTCTCCCTTAATAGTAACGGGAACTTCATTGCCATTCTCATCCATTTGCATCTCTTCCCTATCCACAGCCTCTAAATTAGCCAAAACCTGATCGTAAGATAGGCGAGTTGTGAATTCTCCATCTAAATCACTATCATAAGCAGTTATTTCATTATACTTAATGGCTCTAATTAAACGTTGAACCAAACTTTCCCTATCCAACATAACCTGAGTAGGGAAGTAGAGTGGATAGTTAATCTTCTGACGAAGATCAATAACCCTCCACACTCTCTTAGAGAACATTACATCGGACTCTCTAATATAAGGATAAGGAATTGGTTGACGAGCCGGCATAGTTTCGCGGGTATAAAACCCATCTCTCACCAAACTCTCTTTACGATCTTGCGCTTGCATACTCAAAGAACATGCAAGCATCGATATTCCCGAAAATAAGATAATTAGTCTTTTCATATCTGTAATCTTATCTGATCTTTAATACCATATCTGTCAATTCTACAACTTCACCACTTGGCCCAACTGCTTTAACATCAGTTATTGCAACCTGGTTACCGGTTCTTAAACTATTAATTATCTTCTTTTGTTCTTCTGTAAACCTTGAACTTGTAGACTCTCGTTCCTGCAAGAAACCACCAATAGTAGAAGACAATTTAAATCCTACAACTTTATATTTTAATTCGAAGTCAAAGTCTGGCGGCATTTCTGCAATTACACCAAGCGAAGCTGCAAGTTGATTCTTCTCGACAGATTTTCCAGTTACACCAATAATTTTGGGGAATGGAGGTGGAACTTTCTTTACCCTAAAGGTCTTAGTTCCCATTGCTTGTTTGCGCCGACCCTCGCCCTCTGCGTAAACAGTTATCTCACATGAAGTTATCCCTGCTCCTGGTTGAGCGACATAACTACCACTACCAACCAATTTTATTGAACCCTTGCTTATTGTTGCTGAAACTTTATCTGGTGGTACTCCTGGTATAGAAATATCCAACGGATTATCTACTCCTAAGTAGAGCACATTCATTTTGGTAGCAGCAATAACAACGTTCGGCGGAATAACAACATAACTATGCTTAAACGGCTTTCTTACAACGGTCCCATCTGGTGCTTTCATTTCAATTAGACCACCCCAAGACATCGAACCAGTACTACCAGCCCTCTTTGTAAATTGACCTTTTCCGTTTTTATCTACTGGAATATTTTCCTCTCCACCAATTGGTTTATAATCATACTCTCTAGTTACAGAATTAAAAGTAGAGTCAAAGCGACATAAGTAAATTCTAGGCTGCTGAGTTGTATCTGATGCAGCAAGAAAAACCTCTGCTTTAAAGTCTGTACCCTGAAATACAACATTGGAACTAGGAATAACGGTCGCTTTTAAAACATTAAATTTAAAGTCTGATGCGCCAATTTGCTGTAATAAATAATTCAAAATCTCCGCTTCGGTATTCAATATATCTACTTGAACCTTTGTCAACTGTGGTATTACGGAAATTAATGGAATATGTTCAAACCTCGCACTTTCCCATGTATTATGAGTCCCATCATCTTTCTTTTCAGGATCGCGAGTATCTAAAATTCCATTAATAGACTTAATAAGTTCAGCGCCTTTCTCTGGATCAATTTGCTTAACAACATATTCTCTGAAGTCAATTATTTTTCTCTTTAATTCATAGGCTTTTCCGCTTCCTTCAAGTCCAATTAAAACTTTTGCTGCAACATCTAAGTCGCTTTTAGCTTCTATCTTTTCACTGAGTACTATATTATCAACAATCGCAGGTGTTTCATCTCCTTCTGAAGCCTTTACAATCTCTACTTTAAGGTTCTGAACATAATCGTAAATTTCTCTTGCCTTTGCTTTTATCTCATCAGATTTTTGCTTCCATGGTCCAACCTTCACAGGGTTTACTAACATTGCATTATCAAACTCTGTATAGATTTTTTCATTTTTTACTTTATAGTTGTCAGTAGTTCTGGAAAGACCATTATCTACTAAAACAAAAGCTTCAAGAACCTCGGAAGATACGTTTAATGCAAGCATAGCTGTTAGCACGAGGTACATCATGCCAATCATCTTTTGCCTGGGGGTTTCTTTTCCGTGTGCCATAGACCTTTATATGAGTCTTGCTTAATTACTTACCGTTTGACATTGCGTTTATAGCTGAAAGCATATTGCCATACACTGTATTTAATGAAGCGATATTTTTATTTAGTGTTTCAACCGCTCCCGTAAACTTTTCAGTCTCGGCAACTGTTGTGTTTAACTTTTTAATCATACCATCAACCCCTGCATACACTTTCTCTGCCTCCTTCAATCGTAAATTTGTCTCTTGCAAGTGCAACTCATGTGCAGCGTTTAAGGCCGACATGTTTTTATTTAACTTTTCAAGTTGTTCCTTATAATTATTATTGCCATCAGTAATGTTTTTACCATTAGCATTCATCATTTCGGATAGTTGAACATAACTAGATGCCAAGTTATCCGATGAAGATGCTAACTTACTAGCAACTTGTTCTACCGATTCGGTAATGCGTCCACTAACCTTCTGCCCTGCAGATGTTAATTCTCCCTCAAGATTCTTTACCGAATGATTAACGCCTTCAAGGAAATTTTGTCCAGATTCAGACATAACATTGGCAGTCTTCTGAATATTATCGGAAAGTACGTTAATTGATTCATTAAGCGCTTGACCGCTCTGGGTGTAATTAATGCTAAAGTTGTTAACAGATTCTGACGCCTTTGAAATTTTTTCAGAAAAATCCTTAACAGCTAACGTAGAATTCGAAAGGTCTGCGATCTTACTCGAAGCATCTCCAAGTTTGTTTAAGCCCTGGCTTACCTTGTCAAATAAAGCAGGTGAAATCTCAGCACTTTCAAGCATTTTGTTAAATTTCTCTGTAAAAACTAGTGCTCCACCCATGCCCACGGGTGCAACATTTGAAGATGGTTGAGCTGCAATAGCAGGAGCCACTCCTGCTGCTGGCATATTAGAGAGAATGCCAGTAATAATTTCCTGAATCTCCTCTGGCCCTAGACCTTGTTTACGGCTACTTCTGTAACCTTTTATTTCATCCTCTTCTGTCATTCCAGTCAACTCCGGATAAACCAACGTCCAATCTAACTCTTCATGAATAGGTTCAAAAGCAGAGAAGAAGAAAATTACTGTTTCTGTACCCATACCAAACATTAACATAAGTCCAGCACCAGGAAGGTGAAGGATTTTAAATAGCGCTCCAAGAATAACGATTGATGCACCCCAACCATAGAGGTATTTCATAAAGTTTTTCCATTTCTTGGATGTTACAATTTCTTCAATATTGATTTTCATGCGTCAGATTTTTTTTGATTCAGACACTGGATAACTCTAAAATTTTACTTTGCACCAAGATAGCCGCGAACGCACCTAAATCCTATATAAGATTTTGCAGTATCTTGATATTCATAGGATCTTTGACCTACCTGAAGGAAGAAGCTAATGTCTTTCCATGATCCGCCCCTTACAACTTTACGTTTCATTGCTGGCAAATCATTAGGTTTCGCATTATACTTGTAATCAGGATTCATGTCATGCATGAATGAGTATGCACTTTCGTCATATGCGTTAGCGGTCCATTCGGATACATTACCGGCCATATCGTATAAGCCATAATCATTGGGTTCGTAACTTCCAACAGCAATTGGGATTAAACCTCCATCATCAATATAGTTACCTCTTAAAGGTTTAAAGTTTGCGAGGAAACATCCTTCTAGGTTCCTTGGGTATGGACCACCCCATGGGTACATACTGTGATCTAAGTTACCTCGAGCAGCATATTCCCACTCTGCTTCAAGAGGCAAACGATAGTCTTGAATTGAAGTTCCCTCAGCAGCTAAGTATTTGTTTAATAATTGTGTTCTCCAGATACAAAATGCAGATGCTTGTTTCCAAGTTACACCAACCACAGGGTAATTATCAAATGCTGGATGCCAAAAGTAACTAGCAGTATAGGGTTCATTAAACGCATATGTAAAATCTGCTATCCAACAAAGAGTATCAGGATAAACATTAACTTTATCGCGCATTATAAAACTTTGTCTATTGTCAACTTTTACTTTTTCCCCAAGGCTATTAATAACCTCTCCCTGATCGTAACTTAAAGTCTCATAGTTGTATCGATTGCTTTTTTGAGCGGCTTGCTTTAAATCAATCCAATAGTATTCATAAAATAGTTTACGAGTGTCGAGTTCTTTCTTACCATAAAACGCATCCTCCTTGGAGTAATACATTGAATTAAGAATTTCTCTTTGCTCCTCATCTTCAGGGTCGATTGGTACCTCCCAGTTGAGGGTTGGCGGTTCAATTGGATTGCCAAATTCATCCTCGGCAATAATAAACTCATCATTTTGTTCAGCAATAAGCCTACGGGCAATTGAGTCTCTAACATAGTAAACAAACTGCCTATACTGATTATTTGTTATTTCGGTCTGATCCATCCAAAAAGCATCAACAGAAACTGTTTTAGTTGGAGCATTAATTGCCCATGCAACATCCTGATCGTTGCTACCCATAGTGTATGATCCCATGGGTACAAAAACCATCCCGAACGGAGTTGGTTCTGCATATCCTCTTCTTCCTGGTACACCAGTAAGTTCTCCATTTCCACCAGGAGAACAACTATAAAGAGATGCGGCTACAATACTTATGAAAAGAAACTTTTTCATACTAATTCGTTTATTTAGCAAATAACGTAATTTTTTTCTTTAGATTATCAAATTTGGTCATAAAAATCTTATGCTTTTATACTGCTGGGGTGGTTTTTCCTTCTTAAGTTGGAAGTTATACCCTAACATAAACTCATGAGAACCATTATTATAACTACTCATTTTACCCAAACTATAGTCATAAGCATATCCAAATTTAATCCCATTGAACAATTCCAAACCAATCATCCCAGTAACAGCTTCACCCATACGATAAGAAACGCCTCCCCAGAATTTTTTATTGTACTTGATGATTGAATTAAGTGAATAACGAGAAGTGGTTAAATCTGTTGTGATTAAAACAGAGGGCTCTAACTGCCAAGCAGGATTAAGATTAACGGTATATCCGCCTGTAATATAATACTGACGGGTGTAATGAGCCGACTCTTTGGTTTTATACATTTTTGATTCGTTTAAGTGCGTTGCAGAAACTCCAAAAAACATATAATCGGTATTATAGTATAGACCAAACCCTAAATCCATATTGATATTGCTCTCCTTTTCTTGAGGAATTGAAGGATCTCCTGCTACATTAAGCGCACGCCATTGAGGATTTATGGAATTATTAACAATACCACCACTAACACCAACACCTAATGTTCCCTCAACTGCCTTAAACTTAAATCTAGCCGAATAGGCAAAGTTAATTCCAAGATCGTTATTATAACCAAACTTGTCGTTTACTATGCTTAATCCTATTCCACTCTTAAAACCAAAAGGGGCTATGGGTGTGTTTATGCTAACTGCTGTGCTAACAGGAGCTCCATCGCCAAAGCCAGTCCATTGCAATTTGTTAATTGCTCCAAACCCTACCATGTTTAAACTACCCGCATAACCTGGATTTATGCTCATAGGATTAAATAGTATTTGACTAAATTGAGGATCTTGCTGACAAACACCAGCAAAAAACAATAAAACAAAACCTAAAGAAAAAATATACTTTTTTACTATCGGCATAATAAATTTAAATAAATGCTCAAAATTTGCTTTACCTTTTAAACCGAAAAGTAAAGTAAATAAAAAAAAAGATTTCCAACAAATTTATTAACAAATAAGTGTTGATAAAATCCGTAAGGTTTTATACCTATTTTTTTTGGTTAGGTTTCTTTTTCTTTTGAAAAAAATCTATTTCTCACTGTTTTTAAGTAATTGGACTTTCTGCAAAAATCTTAACCACCGCTCTGGCACGTCCTGCTTGCTTGCAATCATATAGTCGTTTGGGGAGCAAGGAACGGTCAATTTCTTGTCCAGTTTTTTTACTGCAGGTAATTCAAACCACCAATTATCGGAAAGTTCATTCCTGTAAAAAACTAAATCAACCCCCGGGGTTCCAGTGTTAACAATGAACTTCTTGGTGTTATCGTTGTTTTCAAAAGAATTCTCCTTACTCCGCTGAGAAGTTCCTTCAATAAAATGCCAAACCAACTGTGCTGCAAGTAAGGCCGACTGTCTTGAGGGATCGTTATCGGGTGCATACTCAAAAATGCCAAAACAGGAAACTCTTTCGCTGGATCCTGCGTAGCGAGTTAACTGACATGCCTCCTCTGCATAAAGCCCGTTAGGTGATGGAAATAGATTCCCTGGAGAATCCGAAGACCTAATTGCCCCCATATCAAAACTTACTATATCAGAATTCCTTAAGGTTGGCTCAACTTCCCGATAATTACCACGAACAAAACCAAGTCTAAGCAATTCGTGATTTAGGTTTCTTACTCTATCTAATTTATCAGCATCAACAAAATATCCCTGATATCCAACAAAACTAATATCAAACAAGGATGAAGGATCCTCATTAATCAACTTATTGAGATAATTTAAAGAATGAAAGTCTTCGTTGTCGTCATCAATATCTATATGAGAATCTATTATCGACAATGTCAAGAGCCTTTTGCTGCTTTTATACCCTCTGTATATGCTCTCTGTTAATTCTTGATTCCCTCCTAATATAATTAAGGTAACATTCAAGGGTATTAATAGTTCCAGAACATTAACCAATGCCGTATATGTTTGAGCAGGAGTGCTTGTTTCCACAATATTACCAGCATCAATAATGTTTCCCTTAATATTTAAAGAGGATAGTGCGTAAAGATATTGTCGAATGGTGTTTGGTGAATTTTGCTTTTGAGGATTTGAGGAGTTTCGACTCTCATTTACACCCAAAACAAAAATGTCTCCCGCTTTAATATCTAAAGATTTATCGTGAAATGAGACAACCTTGCTATGCAAAGAGGCACACTTAGTTACCCCCAAAAAGGCGGGGGAAATATTGGCAGGTTCGAGGTAAGCTTTTAGCTCTTCCATGGGTGATTGTCTATTTTTTGCCCTTTTTGGCAAATCTCTTAGGCTTTGTTCCCTCTCCTTGATTTTTAATGATTTTCAAGCATTCCTCATAGGCTAGCGCATGAGCATCGGTTCCTTTGGGAATTTTATAGTTTGCCCCGTTATAGGCAATGTAAGGGCCCCAACGTCCATTCAGCACCTGAACTTTCTCTTCATGCTCAAACACCTTAATTACCTTTTCGCGTTCTTTTTTGCGACCCTCTTCAATTAATTCTATGGCTCTGGCTAAATCAATAGTTAAAGGGTTATCGTCCTTTTTTAAGGAATAGAATTTGGAGTTATGGCGAACATAAGGGCCAAAACGTCCAACTCCAATTACAACTTCTTTATCCTCATAGTTACCAATTGTTCTTGGGAGTTTGAATAGCGATAAAGCCTCTTCCAATGTAAGGGTCTCAATAAGTTGTCCCTTTAACAAACTGGCAAACTGTGGCTTAATTTTGTTTGCTGTGTCGTTCTCGCCAAGCTGAACAACTGGACCGAATCGACCAATTCTTACGCTAACGGGCTTTCCGCTTACAGGGTCAACACCTAAAACCCTCTCACCCTTGGTGTAATCGGACTCCTTGGTGGTTTTTTCGACCAACTTATGGAATGGCTTATAGAATTGGTCTATCATTTTAGTCCACTCCATGTTTCCCAAGGCAATTTCGTCGAACTCCTTTTCCACATTAGCCGTGAAGTTGTAACTAATAATTTCCTTGAAGTACTCAAGCAGAAAATCGTTTACAACCATACCTATATCGCTTGGAAACAGTTTCGATTTTTCCGCACCTGTGTTCTCTGTCTTATCTAGTTGCGATATTTTTCCATTCTTAAGAACGATTGAGGTGTACTTACGCTCAACGCCTTGTCTGTCTTCCTTTAATACATATCCACGGGCAAGTATTGTTGATATTGTTGGAGCATAGGTAGATGGCCTACCAATACCTAACTCTTCGAGTTTCTTAACAAGGCTTGCCTCTGTATAGCGTGGTGGACGTTGAGTGAAACGTTCTGTAGCGGCTATTTCTTTAGGGTCGAGCAATTGTCCAGCCTTAACCGAAGGGAGCAAATCCTTTCCGCCTTCCTCAGAATCGTCGTCGGTTGACTCGAAGTAAACCTTGAGGAAACCATCGAAAACAACTACCTCGCCAGTAGCAACGAATTGATGCTCCGACTTTGAAACTTCAATGTTTATGGTGGTTTTTTCCAACTGTGCATCGCTCATTTGCGAAGCAAGAGTTCTCTTCCAAATCAAATCGTAGAGTTTCTGCTCCGCAGCACTTCCAGGAATTTTAACCTTATCGAAATATGTAGGACGAATGGCCTCGTGTGCTTCCTGAGCACCCTTTGACTTGGTCTTGAACTGCCGTAAATGATGATACTTATCGCCAAACTCGCTTACAATGATTTGCTTAGCAGCATCCAATGCTGTTGCCGAAAGGTTAACAGAGTCTGTTCTCATGTATGTTATGTAACCCGACTCGTATAATTTCTGAGCAATTGTCATTGTTTGCGATACAGAGAAGTTGAACTTTCGGCTAGCCTCCTGCTGCAATGTTGAGGTTGTAAAAGGGGGCGGTGGCGATTTCTTCGTGGGCTTTTTGGTAACATCGAGCACCTTGAAGGTTGCCGTTTTGCAATGCTCAATAAAACGTGTTGCCTCCTTTATGTTAGGAAGTTTACTGGAAAGCTCTGCTTTAATATCAACATCACCCTTAAATAATCCTGTAACCCTAAAAAACGATGATGAGTTAAACGCAATAATTTCTCTTTCCTTCTCTACAATTAACCTTACCGCAACTGATTGAACTCTGCCAGCTGATAATGATGGCTTTACCTTTTTCCAAAGGATTGGGGAAAGTTCAAAACCCACCATGCGATCTAAAATTCTACGCGCTTGCTGAGAGTTAACTAGATTTATATCTATGCCACGAGGATTTTTTATGGCATTCAAAATGGCGTCCTTAGTAATTTCATGGAAGACAATCCTTTTAGTCTTCTTAGGATCCAATTTGAGAACCTCAGCAAGGTGCCATGCAATAGCCTCTCCCTCACGGTCTTCATCGGAAGCCAGCCAAACCTGTTGGGCTTCAGCGGATGCTTTCTTCAACTCATCAACCAACTTCTTTTTATCATCGCTGATAATGTATTCGGGTTTGTAGTTCTTAGCTATTTCAACTCCAAGATTTTTCTTGGAAAGATCGCGGATATGCCCAAAACTAGACTTAACAACAAACTGTTTCCCAAGAAACTTCTCAATTGTTTTAGCTTTGGCAGGTGACTCCACGATAACAAGGTTCTCAATCATACCTTAATTATATTGCGTTCAAAATTTGGCACAAAGTAAAACATTTGACAGATTATCAACAACAAAATATTTAATTATTGTGAAAGCAACGAACATAACATCCGCAATAAATATCTGTTTTTTAGAGTATTACGGTATTATTTTAGCTAAATTAAAAAGATAAAACTATCAGCATAAATATTTCTTAACTTTACGGCTTATTACGAAACCTTCATTAGTATGAAAGTAAAAAACCTTTTGTCCGTCGATAAGTTTCGCCTATGGTTTTGGGGAATCTTTGCATTTATAGGACTTTTCATTATCACTATATTTATTCTGATTGGGGCTGAATTCTTTGGACCTATGCCTACATTTGAGGAGTTGGAAAACCCCAAAAGCAATATTGCAACCGAAATTATATCGGAAGATAATGTTGTGATGGGTAATTTCTATGTGCAGAACAGAACATTCATTGATTACGAAGAAATATCGCCCAACGTAATCAACGCATTAATTGCCACAGAAGACGTTAGGTATCATTCCCACAGCGGTATAGATTTTAGAGGCTTAGGTCGTGTAATGTTTAAAACGGTTCTGTTTGGTAAAAAAACAGCAGGTGGCGGCAGTACAATTACTCAACAGCTAGCGAAGAATCTTTTCCCTCGCGATACTGCCAGCAATAGCGCTGCAATTGTGCGTAAAACAAAACTTGTTATTACCAAGTTTAAGGAGTGGATAACCTCTGTAAAGTTAGAAAGGAACTATACAAAAAAGGAAATTATTGCCATGTACCTCAATGTAGTTGAGTTTGGTAGTAATTCGTACGGTTTGAAATCTGCATCCAAAACCTTCTTCAATACCACCCCCGATTCACTAAAAATCGAAGAAGCGGCTCTTCTTGTAGGAGTTGTTAATGCACCAACACGCTATAGTCCTGTTCGCAATCCTGAACGCTCCATTCAGCGAAGAAACGTTGTTTTGAAGCAAATGGAAAAATATGGATACTTAACCACTCAACAATACGACTCAATATCAAAACTTCCAATCACTTTAAATTATAGCGAGCAGGACCACAATGCTGGTTTAGCAACGTATTTCAGAGAAATGATACGCCTTTTTATGACGGCTAAGCAACCTGAACGTCGTTTCTATTATTCTGCCGATATGTACAGCGAAGATTCTTTGCTTTGGGAAACGAACGCCTTATACGGATGGTGCAGTAAAAATTTAAAACCAGATGGAACACCCTATAACATTTACCGGGATGGTTTAAAGGTTTACACAACAGTAAACTCAAAGATGCAAGAGTATGCAGAAGCATCTCTCAAAGAACATCTAAAAACCGAACTACAACCAACTCTCGATAACGAGATTAAAGCAAGAGGTGGAAGACTTTACTCATCAAAAATAACCACAGAGCAGGCTAACGATATTATATACTCTGCCATGCGCCAAACTGAACGCTATAGACTACTTAGAAATGCCGGCGCAACAAAAGATAGTATTATGGCCAGTTTTAACGAAAAGGTTAGAATGAAGGTCTTTACATGGAAGGGTGAACGCGATACGCTAATGAGTCCTTTAGACTCTATCAAACATTACAAAAAATTCCTACGCTCAAGTTTTATGGCTATGGATCCACACAATGGGCATATTAAAGCTTATGTTGGTGGACCAGATTTCCGTCATTTTAAATACGATATGGTTAAACAGGGTAAGCGTCAGGTTGGTTCTACAATAAAGCCATTCCTGTATACCCTTGCAATGCAAGAAGGCTACTCTCCTTGCCTAGAGGTTCCTAATGTTCCTCAGACTTTCTTAGTTGCTGACTCCACCTATACTCCTAAAAACTCGGGTGCCACAAAGTATGATGGCAAAATGGTTACGTTAAAATGGGGACTAGCAAACTCTGTAAACTATATATCTGCTTGGGTTCTGAAACAGTTTACCCCTGAAGCAGTAGTTGATATGATTAAACAATTAGGTATTCATAGCAAGGTAGAACCCGTGTATTCAATATTCCTTGGTCCATTCGATTTTAGTTTATACGAAATGGTTGGTGCCTATGGAACCTTTGTTAACAAAGGAGTACATGTTGAACCTATTTTTGTTACCCGTATTGAGGATAGAAATGGTAACGTTTTAGCCCAATTCAACACAACCAAAACCGAGGCAATTAGCGACCAAACTGCCTTTTTAATGGTAAATCTTTTAGAAGGAGTGGTTAACCAAGGTACTGGAGTTCGATTACGCTACAAGTATCAACTTCCAGGTAAAATTGGTGGTAAAACGGGTACAACCCAAAACCATTCCGATGGTTGGTTTATGGGAATTACTCCAAATCTAGTTGCTGGTGTTTGGACTGGCGCAGAGGATAGAGCGGTGCATTTTGATAACCTTAAAATGGGACAAGGTGCAAGCATGGCTTTGCCTGTTTTTGCCAATTTCCTTCAAAAGGTTTATGCAGACCCTTCGTTGGGAATTTCTCCAGAAGATGATTGGGATAGACCTGTTCTTCAGAAGTACATCAACTTGAATTGCGACAGTAAAATGGATGATGAAATTAACGAGATAGAATTCTTCTAACTCTTTAATCCAGGAACAGAGTCAATCAAATTCTTAGTATAATCTGTTTGGGGCCTGTCGAATATTTCGTTCACAGGCCCTAATTCTACTATGTTGCCGTGCTGGAGGACAATAACTCTATCGCTAATGTGGCGCACAACGCCCAAATCATGCGAGATGAATAGATATGTGAGGTTGAAATCCCTTTTTAGCTCATCGAGTAATTCTAGAATCTGTGCCTGTATAGCCACATCGAGTGCCGAGATAATCTCATCGCAAATAAGCACTTTTGGTTGAAGTGTTAGCGCACGTGCAATTACTATACGCTGACGCTGTCCACCCGAGAACTCGTGGGGATACCTATAAAAACTGCTTTCGGGTAACTTTACCTTATCAAGAAGATTTAAAACTATCTGCTTGGCCTCCTCAGTTTTATTGACTAATCCGTGGTAAAGCATTGGCTCCATAAGGGCTTGTCCAACAGTTAAGCGCGGATTAAGCGATGAGTAAGGGTCCTGAAAAATTAGTTGAACCTCTCGTCTAAAATTCAACATTTCGTTCCTTGTGAAATTTTCAATGGGTTTACCATTGTAGAGGATATTGCCCGAGTTTTTCTTTATCAACCTGAGTATTGACCTCCCAATTGTGCTTTTTCCAGAACCGGACTCGCCAACCAATCCGAGAGTCTCCCCTTCAAGCAAATCGAAACTTACCTTGTTTACTGCAATAAACCGATTCGATAATCGCTTAAAAAACTTGTTTTGCTTGCCATACAGCACCTCAAGATTGTTTACACTAAAAATCTTAGGCTTAGCAAGGTCTGTCGAAAATGAACTATTTGGAGAGTTAAGCGATTTTCTGAAATTTATTAAAGCTTGGGTATATGGGTGGCTTGGCGAATTGAATACCTCCTTAGCCTTTCCGCTTTCAACAATTTCGCCAAGTTTCATCACAATCACATTATCGGCAACCTCCTCAATTACGCTCAAATCGTGCGATATAAATATTATTCCCATTTGGTAGCGATTCCTAATATCGTTCAGAAGAGCAAGAATACTTTTCTGAACGGTTACGTCGAGCGCAGTGGTTGGTTCATCGGCAATAAGTAGTTTCGGATTACCTGCAAGGGCAAAAGCAATCATCACCCGTTGCTTTTGACCGCCACTAAGCTGATGTGGATAGCTACTATAAATCTTCTTAGGGTCAGGTAGCTGCATCTCTGCAAGCAAATCCATACATCTATCTTCAGCAGACTTTCCTCTCAACCCAGAATTCAATTCCACGGCTTCCAACAGTTGCTCTCCACATCGCATCGATGGATTCAGAGAGGTATGCGGCTCCTGAAAAATCATTGCAATATCTTTTCCCCTTAACTGTCGATGTTCCTCATTGGAGATTTTTATCAAATCAACCTTGCTAGATTTGTCTTTTGTAAAAAGAATTGAGCCTGATTTAACCACCGCACTGTTTGGTAGCAACCCCATTATACAGAGCGATGAAATGGATTTTCCTGAGCCCGATTCACCAACAATTCCAAGTATTTCACCAGAGTTGAGATGAAAACTGATTCCCTTTACCACCTCATTGTTCCCAAAGGCAACGGTTAAATTCTCAACGCTCAGCATTAAAGCGATGTGTTTGAAAAATGATTATTCAGAATTGCTTCACCCATAAGGTATCCGTGAGCAGTGGCATAGATAATTGAACGTGTTGCTCCAGAACAATCGCCAATAAACTTGAGCTTTGGATTGGTTATGTTGTTCAACCTATTGGAGTAGAACTTAATTTCTGGGGCATAAACCAAGTTATCGTTGTTGGCAATGCCTGGAATAACGGTATCAAGGTTTTCTACAAAATCAATGATACTTTCAATTATTCGCCTTGGAAAGGCAAGGTTTACATCTCCTAAAATATACTTATCATGTTCTAGCGTGGGTAGTACTCGGTACAAGTTCTTTGTCCGTTTCGACTCCTTAAAGTGGCTGTAGGTTTGAAGTATAACTTTTCCTTCGCCAGCCAACAAATTCGATAGTTTTGCGATATATGAGCCATATCCAATTGGGTCCTTAAATGGCTCGGTTAGAACTAGCGATGCAAGTATTGCAAAGTTGGTATTGGTGCTCTTCTCGCGCATCTTAGCGTGACCGTTCACGGTTGTAAAATCGCCGTAATTCTCGGTTACCACAAATCCCGATGGATTATTACAAAATGTACGAACCATATAGCCCGTGCGGCTCTTGTATTTCACCTTGAACTCGTACATCTCCTTGTTGAGCTCCTCAACAATATGATTTGGAACCTCGTAGCGAATACCTAAATCGACCTTGGTATTATTCTGAACCAACGTTGGATTCTCGCCAATAAGCTTATTGATAAGCTTATGACCACTACGTCCAACTGCAACTACTGCCATATCGAAGTAATCGGAGTCGTTTATAACAATGCCGCCATTGTTGGACTCGATGCTTTTAATCTCGGCATCGAAGTGAAAATGGATGTTGGATGATTTCCCAAACATCGCATAGATATTGAAAAGCACCTCCTTGAGTTGGTCTGTGCCGATATGGTAAAACTCCGAGGAAATTGGCATAAAACCTTTTTCGTAGAACTGTCTGTAATAAGTTTGCGAACTGAACGATTTGCCTGTTTCAACGTGCTTGCGTTCAGTAAAGTTGATGTAAAAATCGACCAGCTTGCGTTGCAGTATTGGGTCGATAAAAATATCGCCACCCATCTCGGACGAGACAAACAACTTTCCATCGGCTCTTATCCCCGAAATGCTAGACGAATAGATATCCGGGCTTTTCTCAAACACATGAATTTCGTGTTCGGTATCCTTCATTCGCTCCAGCAGTCCAATTGCTGCTGCACCAAAACCTATAACTGCTATTTTCATAACTTAAGACGCTAGATATTAGACACAAGACATCAGAAAGCAACGTTCAGTAAAATCAAAACAGAACTAGCAGTAATATTAAAACTTTTAATGCAGAAAAAGTAATGGTGTTGATAACTATTGCACCGATGAATGTTTTGCATCTTTCCTTGCAAGTAACTCAACCCTAAGCATCAGTAACATTAGAACTGCAACGCAGATAATTGCCCTTACAGAGTAAACAGTAGCTAAAGTTCCCTTACTCGATAGAAGTGAAATTGCTGGGTTTAACATCATTATAAACCATACGGAAAAGGGCTCTGTGTTTTCTCTGGATTCCAAAAGACGTTTCACCACAGGAAAGTACGAAATTACCATTATACCTTGAATACAAAAATTAGTAATAATATGGTCCTGAGTAATAATCCAAAAAAGTACAATTAATATCACCGCAACTAAGCAGCCTGTGTCAAACTTTGTAAACCGAGAACTCTTATCGCCCCATATAAGAATAGCAATTGTAACAGTAACAACGTAAACAATATCGGCTGTATTAAGAATGTTATCCAGAAATCCGTGATTGCCTTCGGCCATATAGGTTACTAAGCTCATTGTTACGGCAATCGAAAAAAACAGCCACATTGCTAGGGCTGGCTTAATTTCTTTTTTGTAGAGCAACCAACAGTATCGAACTAAAATAAATATATTAAGAGCAACAACTGTGTAGATTGAAAATTCGCGCATAATTTTTTAAAATCATTAGTAACCGACAAAACATTTTAATCAACAGGATGGTCAACCGAAGTTAACCAATCCTGTATCTTAGCTGCATAAACTACCAATTTATTCAGCATGGGCGAAAGTACAAATAAAAATT
>Ga0116157_10000150_pt1 | contig 78262 bp, 75 predicted proteins | sample AD_UKC048_MetaG_FD_89882 | JGI IMG/M metagenome (GOLD analysis project Ga0116157, IMG submission 89882) | Active sludge microbial communities of municipal wastewater-treating anaerobic digesters from USA - AD_UKC048_MetaG | ecosystem: Engineered > Bioreactor > Anaerobic > Digestate | place: USA... | reverse complement strand
TATCGGGGGTGTTTTTTTCAAGGAGTTTATACTGAGAAGCGGCAAGCTGAAAATTCCGCTCAATGAGTTTTCCCATTGACAAACGGCCGTCCTGGGCGAAAAGGTTTGCGGAAATTAACAGCGCTGCAAAAAGGAATGATTTCATAAGTGAAAGATAAGAATTGATCATCAGATTTTCAGCACCTGCACCGCTTTCCTTAGAAGGGGCTGTTTACTACTAACTACTAACTTCTAACTACTAACTAGTACTCTACTGCATAATCCTTCGCAAACCCCTTTCCACCCCATGCTTTTCGTTGAGTCCAGTCTGTAAATGGATCAGACCAGAAAGGATCGGAGGCTGGCAGACCGAGTGGGAGGAAAACATAAGCAGTGAGGTAAAGGCTGCCGGTATTGGAATAGGAGTCGGCAATGGCGGCTTGTTTTTCCCCAACAAAACCGAGCGTTAGACAACCTTCTTTTGTGAACGTCGAAGGAATGAATATTTTTTTCAATACCGCAGTGAGTCCGCAGCGGACCTGGGCCGGTGTTATTTCTTTGGGTAACGCCTGTTCCAGGGCCAGTTTTGTCAATGGCTGAAAGAGACCGGCCCGATAAGTAGAAGAACGACCGAATACCGGGAAGGTGCCTTCCGGGGAGATAAAGCGTTCCTGGAAGGAAGCATAGCGTTGCATACGTTTAAAAGCAATATCGTAACGGGTTTTTTCCATGCGGCCGTTAGCTACATTCACCCGCAATACTTCAACCAGCATGGGATGAATCACAAAGCCGTTATAATGATCGAAGTGGAATTTTTCACCATCCTTATACCAACCATCCCCGATATACCATTTCTCAATTGTTTCCACCGCGGTATCCATTCTTGGTACATCAATGGGTTCACCGATTGAGAGCAGGAAACTTTCTATCATGGCAGCAAATAAAACCCAGTTATTGTTGGCCGGTTTGATCTGCCGGATCGTTTTGAATTCATGTATGACCCGTTGTTTAGTCGTTTCATCCAATGGGGTCCACAGGGCTTCCGGTGCTGCTAGCAGTGCCTGGGCGATAAAGGCGGCATCCACCAAAGGTTGCCTGGATTTCGGGGTACCCCAGTAGAGATAATCAGGACTGGCGGGATTTACCGCATGGGCCAGGCTTTGCTGAATTTGTAGTTTTAATTTTTTACGGATCTGTCCTTCAGCACTATTCTCTTCTGGTAAAGCCACAAATGGGGCAATACCCGCGATTAAACGGCCGAATGCTTCCATATAGGCCACGTCTTTCGGTCTTCCGTCCCAGGTTGGACTCACTTCTATTTTCATGTTTTTCCGCAGTTCGCCTTTGCTCATATTATCCAGCACCGGCGCGGAGATCTTCTGCAGGAGACTCACCCAATAAGCACGGTCGGATGGAAACTTATCGGCGATTCCGCCTTCCGACGCCTTTGTTTTTTCTGTGCGAAGGAGGCCGGCCAAACCAAGGAGAGAAGAGAGCTGAAGAAAGTTTCTACGTTGCATGGGGAGAGGTTGATAGGTTGATAAGTTGGCAGGTTGATAGGTTGACAGGTTGATAAGTTGACAGGGTAGTTCTAAGCAGGGGGCTATTACTAACGACTATACCTGAAACACCCCCGTCCTTAATTCCCCCATTTCCGGATTATGATCCGCTGCTTTAATCCCTTCTGCAATTACTTTTCTTGTTTCTGCCGGGTCTATGATTGCATCCACCCATAAACGTGCGGCCGCATAGTAAGGGGATGTTTGTTTCTCGTAACGGCCTTTGATTTCGGAAAGCAGTTTATTTTCATCCTCAGCACTTACTACTTTGCCTTTGGCTTTTTCAGAGGCTACCTGTATTTGTAATAAAGTCTTAGCGGCCGAGTCGCCACTCATCACCGCAATTTTAGCCGTAGGCCATGCGTAGATAAAGCGTGGGTCATAGGCCTTGCCACACATAGCATAGTTACCAGCGCCATAACTGTTGCCCATTACGATCGTGAATTTGGGGACAACCGAGTTGGCTACCGCATTTACCATTTTAGCGCCGTCTTTAATGATGCCGGAATGTTCACTGCGGCTGCCGACCATGAAGCCGGTGACATCCTGCAGGAAGACCAGGGGGATTTTTTTCTGGTTACAATTGAGGATAAACCGTGCGGCTTTATCGGCTGAATCATTATAGATCACACCGCCCATCTGCATTTCTCCTTTGCGGCTTTTAACAATTTTACGTTGATTGGCAACAATGCCGACTGCCCAGCCTTCGATACGTGCATAACCGCAAACGATCGTTTTGCCATAATCCTCTTTGAACTGTTCGAACTTGCTTTCATCCACCAGTCTTTCAATAATATCCACCACATCATAGTTTTTTCCATCGGTGGGGTAGAGGCCGTAAATCTCATTCGGGTCTTTGGCCGGAACTTTCGGTACTATCCTGTCAAAACCGGCTTTGGGTTTCTCGCCCAGCATGCCCATCATCCGTTTGATATGGTCCATGCATTCCTCTTCGGTCTTGAATTTATAATCGGCGATCCCGCTGATCTCTGTATGTGTTTCTGCCCCTCCCAGGGTTTCATTATCGATGTCTTCGCCGATAGCGGCTTTCACTAAATAAGGACCTGCGAGGTAGATCGAACCATTGCCTTCCACCATCAGGGTTTCATCGCTCATGATGGGGAGGTAAGCGCCACCGGCAACACAGGGCCCCATCACGGCAGCGATCTGGGTGATGCCCATTCCGCTCATACGGGCATTGTTGCGGAAGATGCGGCCGAAATGTTCTTTATCCGGAAAGATATCATCCTGCATCGGAAGGAAGACACCGGCACTATCCACGAGATAGATCACGGGTAAATGATTCTCCATGGCGATCTCCTGCAGCCGCAGGTTCTTTTTTCCAGTGATCGGAAACCAGGCACCGGCTTTGACGGTCTGATCATTGGCCAGGATCACGCATTGCCTGCCGCTGACATAACCCACACCGGCCACGGTACCACCGGCAGGACATCCACCCTGTTCTGCATACATTTCATAGCCGGCAAAAGCACCGATCTCAATGAAGGGCGCGCCTTTGTCCGTCAGGTAAGCGATCCGTTCCCTTGGCGTGAGTTTCTTTTTTTCATGTTGTTTATCCGCCGCTTTTTTGCCCCCGCCTTCATGGATTTTTTCCAGTTTCTGACGGAGATCGGAGAGGAGGAGTTTATTCTGGTCTTCGTTGCGGTTAAAGTCGAGGTTCATGCTTGAGATCGTTAGAAGGCAAAGATAGGAACTTAGACGCTGCCGGGTCCCTGTTGCCGCGTATACAAGGTTGGGGTTATTCAGGTATATTTATAGAAAAATAGATGAATCCGAAAGTAGACCAGTTCCTGATCAAGACGAGAAAATGGCGTGAAGAAATGACCCTGTTGAGGGAAATTGTTCTTTCCTGTAAACTTAACGAAGAGATAAAATGGATGCATCCCTGTTATACCCTCGGGGAAGCGAATATTGTGCTGATTCATGGTTTCAAGGATTATTGTGCTTTGCTGTTTTTTAAAGGGGTGCTGATGAATGATCCGAAAAAATTGCTGATACAGCAAACGGCAAACGTACAGGACAGGCGGCAGCTCCGGTTTCGCAATATTGATGAAGTACAGAAGCTGGCCACGGTTATCCGTTCCTATATAAAGGAGGCAATACAGGTGGAAAAGGATGGTCTGAAAGTGGCCTACAAGAAAACCGAGGAGTTTGCGATGCCCGAAGAGTTCAACATCCGGCTGAAACAGGATAAAAAACTGAAGGCGGCGTTTGAGCGGCTGACCCCGGGCAGGCAGAAAGGATACCTGCTCTATTTCAATGCGCCTAAGCAAACGGCTACCCGTGAACGACGGATTGAGAAATACATACCCGCGATTCTGGCAGGAAAAGGGTTAACAGATTGACCTGTCGGGTAAGTGGAACGCAACCCCTGTATTCGGTTTCTGATCAGGGTCAGTGGCCGGATTCTGTTTTTTATTTACATTCGGGAGCCTATCTAATTAATTAAACCTTTAATCAACTTTTATGTACTCCCGACTGATTCCCTTCATCGCATTTTTTTTAGTGGCATTTTCTGTCAAAGCGCAGGATTTTACCGTACCTGCTGACTATAAACTCGAAGTGGCGGCTGACTATGTCCGTTATGAAAAAGATATTATTGCTGCGGCCAACTGGCTCCGGTCGGTGCCATTGAATGAACAGGAAACAAAAAGAAAAGAGGTTTCCGCTTTTGTTTTGTTATGGATTAATGGCAGTCCGACCGTGAATGTGGAAATCAATCCTACGGTTATGGATTTTGAAAAGAAGAATACCGGGATGCTGATGGTATACATGTCTGCCTGTGCCCGCTATGTACTCGAAAACAATTATTCCAAGGATATGCGGGCCAAACACCGTGCTGCCATACGCGACATGATCACCGTTTATAAAGCCGGGAAAGGCATCAGTAAGGATAAGAAAATGGAAAAACTCATTAAGGCAGAGGAAGCCGGTGATCTGGATGCATGGTTGGAGGAAAATCTGAAAGTTGGCAGCCGGTAAGTAGCAGTTCAAAGCAGTTTGTTTGATGGGACTGCACTACTATTAAATGGAATCTGGAAAAAGTGGATGCCTCGTCAAAGGGCAAGCCTGAAGGTGATAAAATACAGCCATTTCTGTGATTTAGTGTAACTTTTCTTCCCCTGGCCCGTAAAGGACTGAAATCACTAAACCAACTAAGTATGCGCAAGATCTTCCAATTCGGTGAAACAGTACCCGGTTATTCCATTCCTGTATTAAATGAACGTGAAATCCGGGCCGCAGCGGGTATCCTGTTTCTGGCCACTTTTTATTCCCTGATGGTGATTATGTTTCGGGAGAATTTTGTACCGGTGAAATATGTGATCACGGTTTTCTTTACCGATTTCCTGATCCGGGTTTTTATCAGTCCCCGGTTTTCGCCTGTACTGATCTTTAGCCGCTGGATCGTACGGAACCAGAACCCTGAGTATGTGGGGGCAAAGCAGAAGAAGTTTGCATGGGTGATTGGCGTAGTATTGTCCGGGACCATGTTTGTCTTCTTTAATATCGTTAATGCTTTTAGTCCGATTACCGGGATCATTTGCCTGATCTGCCTGATCTTCCTTTTTTTTGAATCCGCTTTTGGTATCTGTATCGGGTGTAAGATGTATAGTCTTTTTTACAAAGAAAAGGCACAGTATTGTCCGGGTGAAATCTGTGAACGTAAGGACCGGCAGCCCATTCAGAAAATATCAGGTATACAGTATGGTATTCTACTTGTTTTTGCAGGCTATATTATTTTAGTTGTTTTTCTGGCGAATGACCATTTTGGGAAGAAACCACATGACTTGTTTGGGATGTTTGAGAAGGAGCAGGTAAAGTAGCAGTACCATTTTGGTTGATTTTTTTACAGAATATATGTAGAATCAGTAAATTAGTTGTTCACCTCAAACAATTCTAACATGAAGAATGCACTTAACTGGTTTGAAATCCCGGCTACTGATTTCAATCGCGCCAGAAAATTTTACGAAACAGTACTGGAAATAACGATGATCATGCCTTTTGAAGGAATGAAGTATGCGATGTTTCCTTCAGATATGGAACAGGGGGCTGTCGGCGGCGGATTGGTGGAAGAGCAAGGTTACGAACCCTCAGCAAAAGGAAGTCTTGTTTACCTGAATGGAGGCGAGGATCTGACTGTTCCGCTATCACGGGTGGAAGCTGCTGGTGGAAAAATCCTGGTACCCAAAATGTCGATCGGAGCTAATGGATTTATGGCCCAGTTTACTGATACGGAAGGTAACCGGGTGGCTCTTCATTCAATGAAGTAAGCAATGTCGGGAAAATCTAAATGCCCGGGTTTGTAGCAGTTCTTCAATGCAACCATTTGTATACAAGCCCCGGCATTTACCGATTTTTTTCTGATGTGGTCAGTCAATTGAATAGGTCAACAGTGCTTTATCTGTTTTCTTTATTTTTCAAACGACCATTCCGTAAAAGCTGTTTCCAATGCACCACCTCCAACCTCGAACCTCCAACCTCCAACCTCGAACCTCCAACCTCCAACCTCGAACCTCCAACCTCGAACCTCCAACCTCCAACCTCCAACCTCCCTCTTGTCCTCAATCATTAAATTCAACAATTTCTCGTTCGCATTACATAATTCCGTACATTACAAGCACTTAAAAAATAAGTTCCTGAAATCAATTATGGGCCCTGTTTTCTAAGTATCGATTGCTAAAACCAGGTACGTTAAGGCCCGCCATTTTTCTGTTCATATCCTCGCCGGATATTTCCATCTTTCTGGTGCGCACTAAGGTCTCTTTGTTGCTTATTCTGAACAATTAAACATTTTATTCAGCATTCTCCGGGATGACCGGAGGGACAGACTATTTTTTAAAGTGACCAGCATGGAAAAAGTAAAATTCAAAACCGATGAACGGGGCAGTTGTTTTTATGACGATGTGAAAAAACAGGTGAATGCCTATTTTGAAAGTAATAAAATCAGCAGCCTGGCGAATACTGAAATGCGGTTTAAACTGATTTTCTGGCTGGCTTTCTGGGTAGTCTCCTGGGTGGGGGTGATCTATTTCAAAGAATACTTTTTTGTGGCAGTAGGAATCGGGGTGGCCCATCTGTTTTCTCACCTGATGATTGCGTTTAATATTGCCCACGATGCGAACCATCTGGCCCTGTTCAAATCGAGGGGGCTGAACCATTTCTTTGGCTATTTTATGGAGGTGCTGGGCTGTAATAAGAAGATCTGGATGATTGCACACAACCAGGAGCATCACACCTTTATCAATATTCACGAACAGGATAACAATGTTAACGGATACAAGATTCTGCGGTTTACACCGGAAGACAAATGGCGGCCTTTTCACCGTTTCCAGCATATTTATGCCACGTTTGTTTATGCACTGTCAACGCTTAATTATGCCACATTCCGTGACCTGAAGTTCATTATCCGCTATACAAAGCTGAATAAGATCAAAGCCAGCTGGGCTTTCCTGTCTGAATTTATCTTCTTTAAGCTGTTTTATTATGCTTATATCTTTATCATTCCCATATTCGTATTCGATGTGTCGTTCCTGCTAGTGCTGACCTATTTCCTGTTGGGGCAATTCCTGAATGGCATTACCCTGGTTTTCGTTTTCCTGACCGGGCACCTGACTGAAGATGCCCATTTCCCGGTACCGGAGAATGGGAATATCGAGAATAACTGGGCCGTGCATGTGGTAGAGACAACAAGCGACTATTCCCCGAAATCCAGAATATTTTCATGGTTTACAGGTTGTTTGAATCTGCATGTGGCGCATCACTTGTTTCCGAAAGTTTGCCATGTACACTATAAGCATATTACCCCGATAATAAAGCAGGTAGCTGAAAAACACGGCCTGGAGTACCGGGAAATGCCAAGCTTCAGGTATGCAGTTGGTTCGCATTTTAAATTGCTGAAGGAATTGGGGAAGGAACAGTAATGAGCCGGTATTCGCAGTTGGCAATCCTTCCTTTTTAAACTGTTCATCCTGCAAATAAAAAGGATACCGCTTTTCCAATGAGCTGTTTTTTTTAATTTCACGGCATGAAGATGAATCTAAACCTTTCTTTAGTGCTGGTTTTTATGTTGTTTCATGCGATTTCCTTTTCACAACCCCTTTTTCAGTACAGAGATGGAAAGTCGATGCAGCTGTATGTGGAGGGGTTAAATGATACCCTGCGGATGGAAATTTATCTGCCCAGGGAAGCAGAACTGGCACCGCAACGGAAGTATCCGGTAGTTTTTTTATTTGACAGGCAAAACAGAAGTAACTTTCTTTATAATCTTCAGACGATTGACTACCTGACGGGTTTTGCGAATATGCCTCCCGCGGTATTGGTAGGTGTGGAATTTCCGGCAGCCCGTCGTACCAAATGGACATTACCAAATAACTTAAACGGAAAGGCAGATTCCCTTCTGGCATATTTCTTTGGTCCGCTACGTAAGCAACTGGAAAAATCATGTGGACTGGCCGGATTTAATGTTCTGATCGGTCATTCCCGTACAGCGATGTTATCTTCTTATGCATTGGCCGCTTATCCTGATCAGGTGAATGCGGTTATTGCCGCGAGTAATTCTTTTTTTGATTTTGATACACCCGAACAACAATCTCTTTTTGAGAACTATATAGAACAGAAAAAGCGGGTCCCGGGAAAAGTGCAGCATTTTTATTTTTCTTCTGGTACAGATGAAAATGGGGATGCGCATGATTCTTCGGTCAGTAAACTGTATTCGTATATGAGGGAACGCCGCTTTCCCGTTAACTTTCACTGGCAGCACTACCAGGAAAAAACAGCCCATATGACTGTACCTGGTTTGACAACCGGAAGAGCCTTGAACGATCTGTTTAGTCCTTTTACAGGCGCCTTGCAGCAATCATTCGGCGTGGTTAAAAATCAGGTACAAAAGGATTCAGTTCCATGGAGTACTTATCAGGATATTTACCGGAAGGCTTCTTCAGTACTCGGACTGGAACTACTCCCGGATCTTACATTTTATAACAGTATCGCTTCAGCCTACCTGAATGATTATACGGAACAGTTTAAGGAACGGCGCTTTGCACTTGCTGCTGTTGTACTGGAAAAGGGGATTAAAGATTATCCGGAGTATCCGGGATTCTACAGTTATCTGGCATCCATAAAACTTGAGCAAGGGGAAAAGCAAGCTGCAGGAAAGCTCTTGCAACAGGCTCAGCTAAAACTGGAAAATCTGCATTTTGCCAACCCTGACTTGCTCCAGGAAGAAAAGGCGATGATTGATGAACTTCTGCAGCTGTTGAAGTAATAGAAAGGATTTTTTTTCCTGACAACGCAACCAATTCCCGGGATTTTACGATCTATACTAACAGTTGTTCACATGTCCGATAAAAACTGGTAGTGTTTTTTAAATCATAATGGTTTTTTAGGATTTTTTGTATTGAAAATTATCTAACTGGATCAAAATCAGGATTTTTTCTGCAAATTTTCACTACATTGAATTAACTGGTTAAAGGCTATGATTTCCCAGAAAGGTCTGTTTAGTACAAAAATTGCAGGCAGGTCCCTGCCGTACAATATGTTCTGTATTGTAGGTATTGTTATACTCATTTTTAATATTTTTCTTTCCGCGCTCTGGCCATTTAAGGATACTGTTACCATTCAGTTTTTTGTTGCCGGAATATTTCTCCTTTTGCTGGGCATGGTTATTTTCAGGTATTCTTCTACGTTTATCGCCATCTTGCTGGTAATTACAGTGTATAATTTACTGATCTTCTGGGTCTCTTTTAACCTGGGACGGTCTTCCGGAGCCATGTTGTATTACTTTCCGCTCATGGTGGGTTTTTTGTACCTGTTTTTGTATAATTCCAATGTGACCAAAACGATTGCCCAGATCCTGATTATGGTTGTCTTTATTCTGTTTACCATTTTTTATACTCAATCAAAGTCAGCTCATTTCTTCCTGCCGGATCCTGTGCTGGAGAAAATTTATTTACTGAATCTTTTGTTCTCCATTATCGCCACTATCATTGTACTGATTTTTCTGTACCGGCAGTTTACATCATTACATAAAAATGTACTGAAAGATAAAGAACTGGAGCATCGGAAAATGCTTCGCGACCTTGATCTGGAACGGGAGAAACAAGGGTATGCGCTTTTACTCTCCCTCCGGGATAATATTTCGCAAACCCTGGCGTCCAGCCGGATGTACCTGCAGATGCATCCTGAGCATATGGAATATACCAAAAAAGCCGATGAACAGGTAAAAGAAGCATTGGACGGGTTGAATGATATTTCGGTGGAACTGAGTCCTTCTATGTTGATTGACCTTGGACTGGAAGACGGACTGGAAACCTATGCAGCGTTGCTCACGGATAAGTACGGTATTCCCGTAAGTATTGATCTCGACAAAAAATCTTCATATATACCTGAAGAAGAGCGATTATCACTTTACCGGATTCTGCAGCAATGTATCAATATTATCGCGACTACCCGAAGTATAGAATTTCTCCATGTTCACCTGATAAAAGAGAAAAAACTCAGCCTGCATTTTGAACATGATTCATCCTTTAAGGATTTCTCTTATCGTTTCCTCGATACCCGATACCGTGACCTGACTACCCGGCTGGATTATTATTCGGCGGTGATACGGGAGGAAAAAGGGAAGGTGGAAGTGGATCTGGATGTTTCTTCGTAGCAGGGATATTTTCCAACAGGCAGTGGGCCCTAAGCTGTTCCTGCAACGGGTTTTATGTAAGATTTATGAATAAGCTGCTTTCCCATTCAAATCCTTTACTTTTATAATGTAACCTCATCTGTCTGACACACGTCAGATGTAAAAATTCTGTATGAAGAAGCTAAATCTCGTCCTGATTGCTGTATTGGCAATACAGGTTTCATTCGGCCAGGACCTCTCCAAAATGGAAGAGATCATGAATCTTTATACCAGTCAGTATAAATTTAATGGCACGGTGCTGGTGGCCCATAAGGGGAAGATTTTATTGGATAGGGGCTATGGATACCGAATTGTAAAGGATAGTGTAAAGCACGATCCGGGCAGTGTGTTTCAGATCGGGTCTGTGACAAAGCAGTTTACTGCCGTCGTGATCCTGAAACTGCAGGAGGAGAATAAACTTAATGTGACCGATAAACTCAGTAAGTATTTCCCGGATTATCCGAAAGGGGATAGCATAACGATTCATCAGTTGCTTTCGCATACTTCCGGCATCTTCAATTATACCAATGATGCGGAGTTTATGAATAAAGAGGTGACCAACCCGGCCACCCGGGAGAAATGATGGCCCGGTTTAAGGACAAGCCCCTTGATTTTTCGCCTGGAACGAAATGGAGTTATTCCAATTCCGGCTATATGTTACTCGGGTATATTATTGAAGATGTGGCTAAAATGTCCTGGGAGCAAGCAGTGCGCAAATATATTTTCAATAAGGCCGGTATGCAGCAGAGTGGATTTGATTTTGCCCATCTGCAACATCCCGGTAAGTCTACGGGGTATTTCAGAATCAAAGCCGATGGGAATACCCCATCACCGGTTGTGGATTCATCGGTGTCCTATGCAGCAGGTTCCATCTTCTCCACCACTGGCGATTTGTATAAATGGTTTCTGGCATTGCAAGCTGATAAACTTATAAATAGCAATTCAAAAGAACAGGCTTTTACCCCGGTTAAGAACAAGTACGGATATGGCTGGGGTATGGATACCCTCGCCGGGAAAAGAACTGTCGGTCATAGTGGTGGCATTCATGGTTTTGTCAGTAATATGGTGTTTATTCCGAAAGATAGTTCCGTGGTGATCCTGCTGAGTAATTTAAGTACACCTCATCTCTCGGCCATGACTAAGCATCTGTTTTCTGTTCTTTATAATCTGCCCTATGAGTTGCCGAAGGAAATATCCGCCATTCCCATGACGGAAGAGGAGCTGAAACAATACACCGGTATTTTTGATTTAAATGCTGACCTGGTAGTAAAGATATATGTGGAGAATGGCAAACTCATCGGTGCTCCTGAAGGACAGGAACCTTTACAGTTGCATCCGGAGAAAAAAGATCATTTCTTTCTAAAAGAGATAGAGGCTAAGATCCGCTTCAACCGTAATGAAAGAGGTGAAGTGGAATCGATGACCTTGTTTCAAAATGGCAGTGAAATTACCGGGAAGAAAAGGGGGTAGCCGGCAGACGGCAGTCCACAGTCCACAGTTCACAGTCGGCAGAAAACAGCCCCTTTTAAGTTGTTTGTTAAGAGTTTTGGGATTTGTGTTTTTTTTGCATAATTCTAATAATTAATAATTCAATAATAGGGATTTAGCAGGGGATAGGGCGCTTCCTGATGTTTACTTTTTACTTTTGCATTTTCACTTTGGAAATTCTATCTTTCATAAAACACCTGTTATGCGCCAACTCCTGCTGGTTGTATTGATTGTCATAAGTTCATCCGTTTTTTCTCAGGACCATAGTCATTCCATGGGCCGGAAGATTGTATTTCCCGATATTCCCGGGTATAAGACCCTGAAAACGGACCTGCATCAGCACACTGTTTTTTCGGATGGGAGTGTTTGGCCGGATATCCGCGTGATGGAAGCCCTTATGGACGGGCTCGATGTGATTTCACTGACTGAGCACCTGGAGTATCAACCGCATAAAACGGACATTCCGCATCCGGACAGGAACCGCTCCTATGAACTGGCCCTGGCGGAAGCAAAGAACCATAACCTGATCATTGTGCGCGGATCTGAAATTACCCGGAAAATGCCTCCCGGTCATAATAACGCTGTGTTCATAAAAGATGCCAACGGACTACTGATCAAGGACTCTGTGGAAGTTTTTAAAGCAGCCAAGGCACAGGGTGCTTTTGTATTCTGGAATCATCCCAACTGGACGGCCCAGCGTAAGGACGGTATTGCACGGCTTACTGACATGCATACTATGTTGATCAGAGAAAAGCTGCTCGATGGTATTGAAGTAGTAAACGATGATACCTACTCAGAAGAAGCTTTGCAGATAGCGCTGGATAATAACCTTACTATTATGGGTACCAGTGATATCCATAAACTGATTGACTGGGATTTTAAAGTATATGAAGGTGGCCACCGGCCTGTGACCCTCGTCTTTGCTAAAGAAAGAACCGAAGAAAGTGTAAAGGAAGCCCTCTTTGAACGTCGTACCGTGGTCAATTATAAAGATCTCCTGATCGGTCGCGAAACTTTCCTGGTGCCGCTGCTGCAAGCCAGCATTACGGTGAAATCGGCCAGCTATACCGGTAAAACGGATGTGCTGAAGGTTGTGCTGCTAAATGGCACAAACAGTCCCATTTTACTCAATAATAAATCCGGATTCACCTTGCATAGTAATTACGATGTGATCACCCTGCAGCCCGGGGAGAATACGATTGAGGTAAAAACCCTGGAGAGACTGAAAGAACTGACCCTGAATTTTGAAGTACTGAGTGCCGTGTATGCGCCGGGGAAACATCCGGTGGTGGGGTGGAAAGTGTTGTAGGGTTTAGAAGATTTATAACAGCTTTCTTAGAAGGGGCTGTTCACTGACACCTGACAGCTGACACCTGACAACTGAATTTAATGTTTGGTCAATCTGTTTAAATTACTCCGATACGTATCTCCAATTGGCAATTCTTCTATCCCGATTTTTACCCGGTTTTTGGCAATGAGTTCCAGTTTGTTTACTGCCACGATATATGATTTGTGAATACGGATGAATTGCGTGGCAGGAAGTTCTTTTTCGAAGGAACTCAGGCTTTGCAGCGTAAGGATCTTCTGACCGGTTACTGTATGGATAGCTACATAGTCCCTTAGCGATTCGAAATAGCGAACATCGTCATATTCAATTCTAAGCAATTTATATTCTGATTTAACAAAGAAGAAAGAAACACGTTTCAGCTCCGGGAGATTCGTTGATAAAGGAAGTTTATGCACCGCTTTCAGAAAGCGATCGTACGAAATGGGTTTGAGCAGGTAGTCCACCACGTTGTATTCGTAGCCCGTTAACGCATAATCAGGGTATGCTGTTGTGAGAATAAACCGGCGCTGAGGTCCTGCCAGCTGCATAAATTCAATCCCGTTCAGTCCGGGCATTTCAATATCCAGAAAAATCAGGTCTGCTTCACCATTCAGTACCCGTTGCAGTGCCTGCTGCGGACTGGTGCAGATATCCACCAGGTGAAGTGAATCTGTTTTACGGATATAGTCCGCCATGATATTCAGGGCGAGTGGTTCATCATCTATAGCAATACATCGGTACATAGTCAGGCTGGTACTTGCAGATTTACCGTAAATGTCTGTTGATTTTCTTCAATACGGAATATATATTCTTCCGGGCGGAAACTCAACTCCAGTCTTTGCCTGAGATTGGGTAAGCCCAGCCCGCCCTTCGTACTGATGAGGGGCTTTGCCTTTTTTTTATTCCGGATCAGGATGCTCAGCCTGGGACCTTCTTTGCCGAGATTAATTTCCAGGGGACAGGACGGGTCAGACAGGTCGCCGTGTTTAAGCGCATTTTCAACCAGCGGTATTAGCAACAGGGGAGACAGGCGGCAGGCCATGGCTTCAGGGGAAGAAATAAGCTGATACTGTAATTTATAATCATGCCGTAATTGTTCAATCGAAAGCATGGTATGGATATAGTTCAGTTCTTTTTCCAGGCTGGCCTGTGGTCCTCTTTCGTAGGTTACATAGCGCATCATGTCGCTGAGTTTGAGTACCGCGTTGGCGGTTTCCGGATGTTTATCGAGCGCGAGCGCATAAATATTGTTGAGAGCGTTGAACAGGAAATGGGGATTCATCTGTGCTTCCAGGAAACGCAGCTCCGCTTTTTGCTGCTGTTGTTTTAAGGCGGCCTGTTGTATCCGGCTGCGGATCAGTTCATCGAGCAGGAACAGTACAAAGCCAATAAAGATCCGGATGGAACCGTAGTAGACATTATCGAAAAAATAGAAACGAAAAGTTGTACCTGGATTATAATTCCCTTCTCCCAACAGGGCCGGAAAGAGCAGTTCTTCTACACTATATCGGTAAAGGATAAATGACAGCAGCAGGAGGACAATACCCAGGACCAGTTTCCAGCGGGGTTTTGCATAGTAATAGCGCCTGAATACGAGTAAGTGGGCTGCTGCAGCTGTACCGATTGTATAGATATAATAGGAGAAATCCAGCGGGCTTATCTGTTTGTGCCAGGGATAGGGCACGCCGGCATTGCTGGCTGCAATAATGCCAAATCCGAAAAAGTACATGAAAAAGAAAGCGGCATAGACCAGGAGGAGCGTGCTGTTTCTCATCCATCAAATCTACTGAAGCCCGAGCGGAAATCAGTGGGTTGTCTGCGAAACGCAGCTTTTTATCTGCATGCCGGGAGCTGATCTTTTTTGGCAGACAAAAAATACGGGTATGCAGATCGGATTTTAAAAGGCGATGAAAGCAGTGGATTTTTATCTCCTAAAACATAAGCAATGATCAGAATTGTCATTTTATCAGCGATGATTTTAATTTCATTTTCATTAGCCGGTCAGAAAGTGGACTGGAAAAAAATACAGGAGGCTCATCCGGATAAAATTTTGCTGAACGGAGAGCGTCAACCTGTGCCAGTATTGTTACTCGGCACCTTTCATTTTGGCTATCCGAATCTTGACGGTCATAAAACTGATTCATCAAAATATATAGATGTGAAATCACTGGTCCGTCAAAAGGAAATGGAGGAACTGGCCGCTGTGATAATGCGTTTTAAACCAACCCGTGTTTATGTTGAATCCAGTGATGAAGGCTGGATTGATTCCCTTTATGCGGCTTTCCGAAATACTCAATATAAATTAGGGCGGAATGAAATTTTCCAGCTGGGCTTCCGGGTGGCAGGCCTGGCAGGCCATAAGAAAGTCTATTCAGTGGACACCTGGCCATTTTCCAGTGAATTCGGAGAAAAGTATCCGTGGATTGATTCCTTATGGAGCCATAATACGCCGGTAGATTCGGTGCGGGATCAATACTGGGCGGCAAAATACAAAAGCTGGTACGATGCAGGTGACGCACAGGAAATCAACATGACTATGCTGGAAAATTTTCTCAATATGGCTGAACCGGCTACGCTGCAGCGCATGCACGGACATTACCTGGCTTCCGGATTTAATACAGCGGAAGAAGTGAATGGAAACGGACAGCAGGGGCCGGATGCGTTGTCCATCTGGTGGTATAACCGGAACCTGCGGATTTTTAATAATATCCTGCGGACAAAACCCGGACCGGAAGACCGTATACTTGTTTTATTCGGTAATGGCCACATGCCTATTCTCAGACATTGTTTTTATTCGTCTCCGGAATTCAGAGTAGTGGAATTAAAAACGCTGTTAAAAAAATGAATCAATTGGCATATTAGCGATTGGCTATTTCACTTCTATCCAACTCAAGAGCTTCCAATAGTCATTTACTTTGGCTGCCCGTAAATTCAGTTCAAGCGTTTTGCCTTCTACCTTAAAATGATTGACGATCCAGGCAATAGAAGTCCCATTGTCATCCCGGATATCCGCAGTGGTTTTTTCCAGTTTGCCGCTGGCCAGCATTTTTGTTGCGGCCGGATCGCCGCCGGTGTAAAAATCAATAAAGCCTTCGCCGATTTCCTTGTTTCGTTCATATGTGGAATTAATAAAGACTTTACGTTCTTCGTCCGTTAGCGATTGGTTTTGAGGACTGCTGCCAAATGCGGTTTCAATTTCGGATTTACTGATGAGCAGGGCTTTCAGCTGGCTGGTTTCCTTTTTTTGGAATAATTCAAATACCGTCTTCCCCAGTTCTTCCGGGGTGTTGTACCTTTTGGAAGGACTGCAGGATAGTATGAAAACTGCCATCAACAGTATGGGGCATACAGTCCGGGTAACATTATTAATAAAATGCATGGCATTGATTGAATAATAAAGAATTTTAATGCAATTTACTCCGGCAGCCGCCAGACTGCATTATACCACACGGATTTATTTTCCTGGTTTCCCAGTTGCCGGAATTGCTGTAACTTCCCCAAAACAGTTCCCATGCATACCCGTTTTCTGATTGGACTTTTGTTTATTTCCTTGTTTTCTTTTGCCCAGAATCTCAAATCCGGTGGCCGGCTGAAACCCGAACAGGCCATTATGGATATCCGGCATATTACTATTGCCCTGGATGTGGATCCGGAGAAGAAAACCATTGATGGTTATACAGAAACCGACCTGGTGCTGGCAGAACCCAGCGGGGTTTTGTTATTTGATCTGTGGCACGAAATGAAAGTGTCTAAGATCTGGGTCAACGGAAAGGCGGCCAGCTTCACGCATACCCCGGATGACCTGGTACGGATCCAGGCAGCCGGTATTTTACCTGCCGGAAAAGTAAAAGTGAAGATTGCTTATGGAGGTACTCCCGGTATTGCGGTACGTCCGCCATGGACCGGTGGTTTTCAATGGGAGAAGGATGCAAAGGGGAATCCCTGGATTGCCGTCAGCTGCCAGAGTGAAGGGGCCAAAGTCTATTTTCCCTGCAAGGATCACCCCAGTGATGAACCCAATGAAGGAGCTGAAATGATCATCACAGTTCCAAAGGGACTGGTGGTGGCGGCACCCGGTTTGCTGCAAAAGCAAAACACCAAAAAAAATAAAACCACCTGGCATTATAAAACAAATTATACCATCAGTAATTACTGCCTGGTATTTAATGTGGGAAATTATAAAGTCGCCAAAAGGGTGTATACTTCAGTTACCGGGAAGAAGATCCCGATGGAGTATTATGTGCTCGAAGAGAACCTGGGGAAGGCGGAAAAATTGCTGGATCTGTTTGAACAATCCAGTCGTATCCTCGAAAAGTATTTCGGGGAGTACCCCTGGGCCAATGAGCGGATTGCCGCTTCTGAAACGCCACACCTGGGTATGGAACACCAGACGAATATCGCGTACGGGAATAAGTACCGATATGAAAAACTGGGCAGCTATGATTTTGACTGGCTCCTGCATCATGAATACGGTCATGAATGGTGGGCGAATAAAGTGACCAACCGCGACTGGGGCCATATGTGGATCCAGGAAGGGATCTGTGTATTTGGGGATGCCATGGCTACCCGTGAACTGGCCGGAGAAGAAGCTTACCTGCAACGCATGCAGCAGACAGCACTCAATACGCAGAATAAATTTCCGGTGGTGCGTGGTGATGAAGTGGATTCAGACAGTGCTTATCATGGGGATATCTATGGCAAGGGCGCATTTTTTATGCATACCCTGCGTTTTGTAATCGGGGATGAGGTTTTTTTCCCAACAGTAAAACGACTGTCCACTGAGCCAAAATATGTCTATGACAATACGGTTGTGACAGCGGATGTAGAACAGTTATTCAGTTCAGCTTCGGGCAAATCACTCCAGCCATTGTTTAAATTATTTTTATATACCACGGATAAACTGGAGATCAGTGTCCGTCAGACCGGCCTGGATAAATACATGATCCGGCTGCTGAATATAGACATGCCGCTTCCATTGGAAATCAAAACAGATGAAGGTATTAAGAAAATTATGGTGGATAAGAAGGGGGCTTCGGTAAGCAGCAAGACTTTTGTACAGGTGGATCCCCGGGTGTTCTATCTGAAGAAACTGATCTATGAATAAAAGTTCTTCGTTGGTTTATCGATTGATAGTAAGTGAAGCGTGTTCATACGTTACCTGATTGTGAGTATTGTCATTGTGTAGTTGACCTATGAAATTTTCCGGGCAGGATCATTGAGCTCAGCCCGGTGATCCAGCCTGATATTCCGGATCAGGACCTGTACCATTTCTTCTTCCTTGAATGGTTTGATGATAAAGTCATTCATGCCTGCATCGAGGCAGCGATGACTTTCTTCATTCAGGGCACTGGCGGTCAGGGCAACTATCGGTACGGAGAGTCCGAGGTCTTTCCTGATTTTCAGGGATGCTTCGAGGCCATCCATTACCGGCATTTGCAGGTCCATCAGGATAAGGTCATAGCTTTCCTTTTCCAATTTACGTATGGCGTCTGCGCCATTGACGGCTTCACTTACGATGATTCCATGATTTTCCAATACGGTGGAAGCCACGAGCCGGTTCATTTCATTATCATCCACGACGAGGATGTGGAGGTTGTTAAGAATACTTGTATCAGTTGTTGCTTTAGCCGGTAACTGTATAACGGGTACCAGGTTCTTCGGCAGACTGAGATTAATCTTTACATGTGTACCGATTTCTTTCTGACTGCTGACAGAAATTGTGCCGCCCATCAGTTCCACCAGACTCTTGGTAATAAACATACCCAGTCCGGTGCCGCCGTAATTGCGGGTGGTGGATTTATCTTCCTGTGAGAATTTGGTAAAGATGCGGTCAATATATTCCTGTTCAATACCAATACCGGTATCAATGATCGTAAGCGCAATGGATTGTTGTTTGGCTTCGTCTTCTTCTACTTTACAGGTAATACGAATAAGTCCCTTAGGCGTAAATTTTACGGCATTGGTCAGCAGGTTCAGTAAAATCTGTTTCAACCGGTGCGGATCACCGATATGACTGTCAAACAGGTTACTGTCAATCTCGGTAATGATCCGGATATTTTTTTCTTCGGCTTTCTGGCGAAGCAATTCCACCATCAGCTGGATCAGTTCACGCAGGGAGAAGGACGTCTGATCCAGGCCCAGTTTGCCTGCTTCAATTTTCGAGGTATCCAGAATATCATTGATCAGTACCAGCAAATGTTCAGATGCTGCATGAATTGTGCGTACAAAACCATGTTCTTTCTGTCGCATATCGGATTTGAGTAACTGGTAGCTGAGTCCGATGATCGAATTTAATGGCGTACGGATCTCATGACTCATATTGGCCAGGAAGCTTTGCGTATGTTTCTCAGCCGATTCGGCTCTTTTAAGTGCGCTGATCAGGTTACGCTGGTTTTGTACGGCATCCGTGATATCTGACGCTATACCGGAAACACCCAACACTTCATTATTATGATCAAAAAGCGGGAAAAGTTCAATAGAGAATGTCCGGATTCCTTTTTTGCTGTTAAAGTTCTGACGAAGCCGGCTTGGTGTTTGTGTTTTAATGACCTGCGCTTCTTTATTACGGTAATGCAGGGTCAGACTCTTGCCAAATAGTTCATCATCTGTTTTACCAACAATTTCCAGTTCAGTCAGCATCAGCAGTTCGCAGAATTGTTTATTGACGTGAATATAGCGGCCTTCTGTTGATTTGATAAAGATCGCCTGGGGGCTGTTGTCCATAATTGACTGAAAGAGCTGGTACAGGTATTTCTTTTCCCGTTCCAGCTGGTAACTTTCGGTTATATCTTTTGTGACACAATGGAATCCCATTGGTTGGCCTTGTTGAAATACAATTACAGCGGTTTGTTCCACCCATTTCATTTCCCCGCTTTTACAAGTGATAGGGAATTTGATCTGTGTTTCAAGATCGCCTTTGCGCAGGGCATCGCTGTAAAAGTTCAGGAGCTGTTCCTGCCATACCGGATGCACCAGGTCGATATAGGATTTTTTCAGGAGCTCCTCCTGAGCAAAACCGGTCACCCGGCAAGCCATTTCGTTGACAAACGTAAAACGCCCTTCCATATTGGTTGTAAATATGATGGCTCCTGATTCATCAATAATATTTTTGTATTTTTCTTCATTAATGATGGCTTCTTCTTCCGCGGATTTCCGACGTTGAATATGCGAGTTTAATCCGGTTAGCAGGAAATAGAAAATCAGGAAGGAAAGGATTGCAAAGCCCAGTGCAAACAGGTATTGTTTGGTATAGGTGTCTTCCACTTTTCCGATCTGTACTGAGAAGAGTTTTTGTTGCAGGTTATTAACAGAAGCTATTCCTGACTGTATGGATCTGTTAACTGCTTCATTTTGCCTGTTGTAAACCAGGCCAGCCATACTGTCTGTTGGATTGTAGTTTACAAATGCAGATTGCAGGCCGAGTTTTTCTTCGACTTTTTTCCGGAGTGTTACCAGGCTGTTATTAAGAGAGGGTTCTTCTGTTTTAGTAAAAGCAGTTTCATTAAACAAACGGATCAGCGAAGTAGAATCAGCTTTGAAGTCGTTATGAAGCCGGTATACAGGTTTGCTGATACCGGATGAAATATTGTTATCCGTTTTCAGTAGTTCGAAACGGAGTTGGTTCAGATTTTTGGAGAAGCGGGTGGTGGTTTCCACTGCATCAACGTTCTGACGGTTGTTTACATTGATACTCTTAAATTCCCACAGAAAAAATGCAAAAATGAAGAACAGGAAAAAGAGTAAGAATATGACATACTTATGGGTTCTCATTGCGGTAGGGATTCGGATTTATGTGCTACTAACGATTAAAGTTGATCATTTTGTTGCTTATTTGCCAGTATGTTCGCAGGATTAAAATCAATTTATTGGTTTCCTCTTAGTCCGGCATAGTGGTAAATTTCGGACTACGGATATTCCGTATAAGTATCCGCGGAATTTTTCTACGTACAAATAGCCCTGTTTTTCAGTAACCTATGGGATTCTGGCATCGTCAGGTAGTAGTCAGGATTTGTTTTTTTTAACAGATTTACTTATAACAGCCCCGTTAGTTTCGGGCTGCAGAATACAGGGTAGCTCCTGCTATTGTTTAATTAATCTCAGTCACTCATGAATCATAAACCGGTCTTTTACCTCTTGAGCCTGCTTTCTTTTTTTTCCTGCACAAAGAACAGGGAGCAGGAAACCCGCTCTTTTTCTATGGGGGTAACCCCCTGGCCGGCTGATTTTACGGCAGTGGAACAGGCGAGAGCCTATCATTTCATCAATACAGAATGTGATCTGGTCTCACATCACTTTGATGAAGGGGTCCCTTACAAAGAGGCGCTTTCAATGTTGGCCATGCCCTTGAAGCTGCAGGAGAGCCTGCAGTTTCGGAAAGCCAATACGCTCCCCGGCAAAAGAATACTGCTGAGTGTATCAGCGTTGAATCTGACCCGGAAGGAAAGGGCGGGATATTTTGACGAAGGTATTGTGGCAGATAGTGTGAAAAACCGGTGGGCCGCAATGGCATTTGATTCCCCCCAAGTGGTTACGGCCTATGTGAATTATGTCAGCTGGCTGGTGGATCAGTTGCAACCTGATTTTGTGAATTATGGGGTGGAAAGCAATTTGGATAGTTGGGACCCTGTAAAGTTTGCCCGTTATAAACAATTCCTGTCCCAGGTTTATCCACGGCTCAAAATAAAGTATCCCGGTTTACCTTTTTTTGTGAGTTTCATGGTGTACGAGGTCCCACAGGCTTTAACACTTTCCAGGGAGTTATTGCCTTATACGGATTATGTGGCTATCAGTGCCTATCCTTATTCATCGGTCAGTTCTTCGGCCAATGGTAATACGGACCCTGCCTTATTTCCGTCTGATTATTTTTCACGTTTTGCGGATCTGGATGCAAACAAACCTTTTGCCGTTGCAGAGACCGGCTATATAGCTGAGGATTTATCCATCCCTTCCTTTTCTTTACAAAAAACCGGTACACCCGCCTGGCAGCAGGCCTACCTGGAAAAACTTTGTGCTTTTGCTCAATCGCGAAAGGCTCGTCTTTTCGTGTGGTTTTGTTACAAGGATTATGATGCCGGCAGCCAGACATTGTTAGGGGCAGGGCTCTACCAGGATTTATTTGGCCTGTGGGAGGATACCGGTTTCTATGATGAAGCCGGGCAGCCAAGGCCGGCCTTGACCAGCTGGCGGCAATGGATGCAGCGACCTGCCAGACACTGACTTATTTTTATTTTCGGCATACTATTTATCACATGTTTAGGACTACTCAGCATAAAATACTTCTAAGCAGGTGAGGAGTGTTTCGCTTTTTTAAATAAAGAGGTATTTAGTATTACCCCTTTTTTAGTTTAATGACAACCTTATCAGTTAATGCTGGAAATGTCTTTTTTTTCCAGTGGTCCCCGGTAGGAACCGGGATTTACCGGGAAATGCCGGGTGTAAATATTGTTTTGCTGGAATTGGTTTTTTAACCAGGCCGCGGTTTCTTCGAATCCCTTTCCATCGCGGCTGTCATAATCGTTTAACACCAGTCCGTTGGCTTCCCGCATCATGGACTGTGGATCATCCAGGTAATAGTATAATACGGCCAGATTGAAATAGGTGGCATACCGGATTTTCCGGTCATGTTTTTTGGTGGATGTATATCGTTTACGGATGCCTTCAAAATAACTAATCACCGGTTGTAATTTTTCACGGACGCCGGTGATTGGGGTATTGGCATCCATATTGTAAAGTACTTCGCTCATTTGCGTAAAAGCATTGCGCCAGGCACTATATTCCGGATGTTTACGGCTGTCAATGATCCACATATAATCATTTACTGCTACTTCATCAAAACCGAAGTTCCGGGTGATCCGGTCACTCAACGTATGCATCGACCTGGTTACTGCATTGCGATACAAGTCACGGGTAACAGACATGGAGTTTACCAGGAAATATCCCTCTGCCAGGTGCTTGATGGTGAATTCCGGACTTTTATAAATCTGCTTGTTCTGGCGGGAGGCCAGTTCCTGATCCATGATATGCATGCCTTTGTAATCCGAGATAATGGCATTAGCGGAAAAGCTATACACCACTTCCTGGTGATAGTAAGTCCGGCTGCCGGTTACAATTCCGTTTCCATTTTTTACGGTTTCCGTTCTTTCCTTCACGGAGAACGATTCTGGTAAAAGATCTCCCAGTTTAACCTGAATACCAAGATGTCCGTCCTGCTCCAGTTTTCTCCAACCTTCGAGTCTGACTGATTTTTCCGGCGACAGGTCATCCATAAAAGAATCCATCAGGCGTGTACTTTCAATTTCCACATGGTAGGTACGATAGGTGCTGTCCAGCTGCACCTGCGGCAACGCCCTGTATTGTACCGTAAAGCGGTATTTATCAAGATCCACATTTTTCTGGGCAAAAACACAGAGCGGGGTGGTCAGCAGAAGAAACAGGTATAATTTTTTCACAGTCAGGATTTTGTCTGTAAAAAACGGAAGCAAAGCTTAAATAGTACATGATCAGTAGCAGAATATTGTATCGGGCAGGTGCGTTTGTCGTAAATACACGAGGGAAAACACGAAAACAGTTGTCAGATGTCATCCCAATGCTTCAGGAGTCAGGATGTCCCAAAAGTGAATCTTCCTTGTCAACCTTTTTACTTTTAAACTTAACAACCAGTTCCTTCACTGTTCTACATCCACCCGGATCATCCAGTTCCCGTTTTCGTTGAGTTTAATTTTTGCAATCGCCACCTGTTGTACAGAACGGGCCCTTTCGAAAGTGATGATAGCACTGAATGGATACATGATGTTTCTGAAAGTATAGCGATTCGTGACTTGCGAGGTGCTGTCATAGACCAACTCGGTATAATTTCCCTGGACTAACTGAATGTTTTACATTTCTGATTTCGGGAGTACCGGCTGGTTGTTGGTTGAGCCTCCGGCTGTTGTGTTCTTGACAGTGAATGTGATCTCGGAAATGAGTGTATTCATTTTTTTGACACTGATGCTGGTGAAATTATTCGTCAGCATTTCGGTAGTATAGGGGTTTTCAAATTTTCCTTTGTATTCCCCGTTTTTCCACGTGTATTTTCCTTTACCATCCGGATAGCCGTTTTTAAATTGCCCGGTATAACTGTCTGTTCCGGTAGCCGTTCCGGTTTCATTGGCCAATCCCTTTCTGTATTCTCCTATGTAGCTTCCTTTAGTGAATCCAGCATGACGTTACATTCCTGACCCGTTGTGTTTAAAACAAAAAAGAAAGAAAGTAAAAGGGGTATAGACGGCTTCATATTTCCTTTTTTTTGAAGCTACTCTATTTGTGATGCCTGATACCAAAAGATGTTTGTTCTATATCCGGTATCAACCCAAGCTGGAAATCATTATAAGTCCGTTTTTCAAAGTTGTTTCAGGTAACTCAGTTTGATAATTGAATGATCTTCGGTCTGTCTTTTTGCAAGTACATTGTCGAATCCCCGGTGATTGAATACTAAATAAATATAGGACAGGGGTTGATATTCCCAGGAGAAACGCAGGTTATAGTTTCCCAGCTTGTTCTCTGAATTCAGCTGATAAAATCCGATCAGTTGCATCCTTGGGTTTAAGGCAAAGCGACCGGAAATTGTGTACAGGTCCGTTTTTTTACTGATGGAAGGAGAGCCCACTTCGTCAAAATGAAGCCGGTTGTATTGGGCGAGCAGACTGAAATGCGGGGAAGGCGAGAGTTGCAGCCTGGTATTCGTACTGGTTAGTTTGCCATTAAAATAATCACCAAATGTGAGGTCAAGTCCTCCACTGATTTTGCGGGAAGGATCGGTGCTGTAATAAATCTGGTGATTAAAGTAATTATAATCACCAGCCAGAATATCAATACCAACCGGGGAGAAGGTTTCGGTCAGTCGCTGGAAACTGTGATTCACGATATACCCGATAAAACCACCTTGTTGAAAATTGAACCACACCGGATTTAAAGAAACGGTACGCTCGGTGAGCTTCCCCGTCGAAGCCTGGTGATACATCTCAACCCAGGCACCTGGTTCAAAGGCCCGGATCAGTTTGGGAAATGGTAAATTCTTTCCCCGGTAATACCAGAACACACCGGGAGTGGTGGCGATCACATCATTCCTGGAAACAAAGCCCATTTCAGGATTGAAATTTTTCGAAACAAAGGATTGTGTCCACCAGATTTTCCATTGATTATTGACATAATAATACTGGGCAGAGCCGGAGAGTCCCTGTTTTCCTGTTGCACTGGTACTGGAATGAGAGACCATCATATTGAGCTGATGGGATTCACTCAGCCGGAAGAATCCATCTACAGTACTGACAATATTATGTCCCTGGCTGTTATTCCGGGCCGTGACCAACCCTCCGATCCGGTTCAGTCTTCCCAGGTTATGGGAATATCGTCCTACAAAAAAATCGGTGGCGGGCATGTTGGAAGAGCCTTGCTGATGCATCAGCATGGCACCGATATTGTTTTTGGCTGACCGGTATACAAAACGTCCACCTGCATCAATAGGGATTGGATTACCACTATCATCCAGTCCGATCCGGCGGCTGAAAAAAGGTTGTATGCGCATACTGCCTCCGGAAAGATCTTCTGAAGGGGCGACACCGGTTCCAAAGAGGGAAGCATTTTCCAGGAAAAACTGACGACGTTCAGGAAAGAAAACCGAAAACCGGGTTACATTATTTACCTGGCGGTCGGCATCGGCCTGGGCAAAATCGGTATTGAAAGTCAGATCGAGAATACTATGCGGGGTGATGGCCCATTTGATATCGCCACCATACCTGAATGCGGTTTTTTCAGGATCCATAATACTGGTATTGTTTTTATACCGGTCGTATGAAGTAAGTACATAAGGTTGTATGCGCAGGTTACGTCCGGGAGGAGGCGGTTCCAGGTTGGTGAGTTTACCAGAATAGGCCATCCGTAAAAAAGAAAAGGAACGGGGATAGGCGGAGAAAGCGCTGATTTCATTAGATAAACGACGGTTCCGGTAAATATTAAATCCCCATTGCTGAATACTGTCTTTTTCCCGGGGATATCGCAGGGTTTGCCAGGGCACCGCCATTTCTGCATACCAGCCCGAGTCAGTACGGGTGGTTCTGACTTTCCAGAGTCCGTCCCAGTCCAGGTCAGTGTACATATCATCAAAATTCAGGAGATCCCGCTGTACGCCATACGCATTTGTATATAAAGCCATGGAATTCCGCTGGTCATTAAAACCGTCAAAGGATAGGCCGATATGATCGTGTTGACGGGTATTGAAATCCCTTTTGAAATCAGTGGCACGGATAGACTTTTTACCGACTGAGTCACGGCAGAAAACACCAAAATAAAGATATTGGCGGTTATACAACACTTTCACGGTTGTGGCAAAATTGGGTGTTTGTCCCTGAAGAGGTTCGATCTGGGTAAACCCGGGGGAGGGGCCTGCTGATTTCCAGTCATCCTCATCCAGTTTACCATCGAGTTTAATGGCATGCCGGATGGGATACGCCTTTAATTCCCTTTGGGAAGAATCGGGACGAAATACAGAGGCATCCTGAGCGGATAGCCTGAACGCATAAAAAATACCGATGAATAGTAAGCAGTACCTGGTACTCATAAAGGGTACAAGATATGCAAAATGACTTGCAGGGGAGCAACCGTATATCCCAAAATTCCCGTTTTTTTTCCGGCAAAAGCAGGGGCTGATCACCGGTCAAAATCAAAAAGGGCATCCCGGTTGGGTTGCCCTTTTTGCGTGTTCGTCTTGAAGCAATTTTGTTTCTGTGCCTCATGCGGCCATTGGTACATTGGGAAAGCTGAATGCGATAACAGTCTGGTTTTTCTGGTGGCGGGTAATGCCCACATAACCACCTATTTTTTTAGCCTCAACCCTGACCAGTTCAGATATCACATTTTTCACACCATTGTCCGCTTCATGGTTGTCGTATATATGGATCAGCAATACCTGGCTGTATGCTTTTGCCGAGATCCGGATACAACTGCTATTGGTTTCATTGAGTACGTTCTGCAGGAGCGAATCGAGTACATTCGTGACCACGCTCCGATCGGCCATCAGTGGTACGTTGCGCTGGATTTCATTGATGAAAAAGCTTTTCTTTCTCACCACGCTTTCCAGTTTTACATTAATCAATGCATGAACCAATCGTTCCAGCGTAATGGTTGGTCCCGGACTGTTGTTGCTCATAAGCGCTGTTGCCATGCTGTTTTTTTTAAAGTGCGGATTGGATTCCATCTGGGTACGGATTAACTGATTTTCATGGATCGGATTCACAAGTGGTTTTTCAACAGGTCGGATGTAAAACGGGTTTTTCACGGACAATAATTTTTCACAGGATACAGTCAGAGTCTTGGTTTCGTCGGATACGGTTTTTTCAACGGATGCGGATTGGCCGGCTTTTCATTTTTTCCGCTCTGTGAGGCAGCGGGGATATTGTCTTAATTGCTGATACAAAGTAACACCAGGAAGAAGTTTTACGAAGTAGAATATTCAATGAATTACTGGTAGTACTTCAACTACCGTTCCGTAAAATACCTTTACATAAATTAAGTGCTTCCATGTATTCATGACTGCGTTATGGTTGCGAGTCATTTCGTATAATGAGCTGAATCATTGGCAGGTAAGAATTGTGGACGGCGGAGAATAAAAAAGCCGCCCCGGGTGGCAGGCGGTTTTATTATTCTTTTTAAAAAAGATTAGTAAAAAGCAAAAGTAAGCAAAACGATTAAAACCTTTGCTATACAATGTTTTATAAAATAGTAGTCGTAGTTTGGAACTCTGTGTCTGATAAGTTTTGGGCTTAAAATGACAAGGTTAGGTTACTAATTCGTTACCGATTGATAAAGGTAATGATATATATTAACTTGTTATATTTCAGTCTTTTGCACCTCTTTTTACATTTCCTTGTAACTCAATGAAAATTAATTTTAAACATTAAACATTTGAGTTATGGAGCAGACAAAAAAATCGACGTTCAAACTGCTTTTCTATTTGAAAAAGAACGAACTGAAAAAGAATGGTAACGCACCAATTATGGCACGTATTACCATTGACGGAACACCGAAAACTTTGGGGACAAAGTTAGAAATAAACCCTAATAATTGGAATTTAAAACACGGAAGAGTTGAGGGTAAAAGTGCCGTTGCATTGAATATTAACCAGAAACTGGATAACATACGTGGTCGTATCGACAAGATATACGAAGACATGCAGAAACATGAAGGTTTTGCCACCGCACAGAAAGTAAAGCTTTCTTTTCTTGGTGTCGGTGTGATGGATGATGCAATACTAAAAGTATTCAACGATCAAAACGAAGATTTTAAAAGATTGGTCGAAAAAGAAGAACGTTCACAAAGCACTTACAACAAGTATATCACGGTTTACAACCATCTTACCAATTTTATTAAAGAACGTTATCATCGTGATGATATGGCATTCCGGGAATTGACTGCCGAGTTTATCAGGGAATTTGATTTTTATCTCCGATACGATTTACAGTCTTCTCACAATACAGTTTGGGTTTACACGATGCCGGTGTTAAGTCTCGCTGAATTGGCTATCAAAAAAGGCTTGATACGTGATAATCCCTTTCAGGATTATGAGATAAATATGCAGGAAACCGACAGAGGTTACATTTTGAAAGAAGATGTTGAGAAGCTGATGAAATGCGTACCGTCACACCCAAGATATGAGCTTGTAAAAGATCTCTTTATCTTTAGTTGTTTCACCGGACTTGCTTATGCAGACATTAAGAAATTAACTCGGAATAATATCCAATCATTCTTTGATGGTCATCAATGGATCATCAGCAGGAGAAAGAAATCGGATATTGCGTCCAATGTTAGGTTGATGGAAATCCCAAAACGTATCATTGAAAAATATCAAGGTACGACGAGGAGCGAAATTATCTTCCCGGTTCCTACAAATGTAACCTGTAACAATCACGTCAGTAAATTGATTGAAACAGCGGAGATCATTACAGAACAGAAAGTAACCTTTCATACGGCAAGACACACTTTTGGTACGATGTTCTTAACCGAAGGCGTACCGCTTGAAAGCCTTAGTAAAATGATGGGACACAAAAACATTTCCACCACACAGATTTATGCTAAAATAACCAGCCAGAAAATCAGTAAGGATATGGATTTGGTGGCTCCGAAATTTCAAGAAATGGAAGAAGCATTTTTAGCAATCGTCTGATTAGATTATTACACTTCCTTTTAACAGAGCAGAACTTTATAGGTTCTGCTTTTTTTATGCCCGTACTTTTTTACAGCCAAAGCACATTTATCTCCCTGCGTTTTGTTTCCCTCTCTCATAAAAGAGCTTTTTAAGGCTGTTTTCTAAATAGAAAATTGAAAAACTAACTCCTTATCCATTCCCTTTCAGTTTCATTTTTCAAATCTCTCTTATAGGCTTTAATAGCCTGGTCAATTACAACAAAAATTTAGGACAGAATATTTCCATAATCAACCGGTAAAAAGGCAGCCAAAGTACGGCGGTCACCCCAAGCTCAATCCCAGCCAAAAGACTACGGCATAAACGGTTTCCTCCCTAAAGGTACCCTCCAATTATTCCGTTTCCTTTTGGCTTTTCCTCTTGACCGCCTTGATAGTCTGCTTTCTTTTTTCCGGTTTTTCTTTTGGAAAAAATTATGCGAAGCGAAGCGGAGCAAACCACAACAGGAAGCAGGAAACGAGAAAAGCGAACGTAACAAAATGTAAAACTTTTAAAACAGGAACGATTATGAACATCATCGGAAGACTGACAAGGGATGCGGAAGTACGCACAACGTCACAGGACAAACAAGTAGTAAACTTTTCAGTAGCGACCAACGAAAGCTACAAGAACAAACAGGGCGAACGCATTGAGCAAACAACCTACTTCGACTGTGCCTATTGGCTGTCTGCAAAGGTAGCATCACTACTGACCAAAGGCACTTTGGTAGAACTCACAGGCAGGGTAAGCACAAGAGCGTGGACAGGCAAAGACGGAGAGCCGAAAGCAGGTCTGAATTTCCATACCTCAAACATCAAGTTTCACGGAGGTATCAAAAGAACCGAAACCGCACAGGCTACTGCACAATCTGAAAACAACGGATTTACAGCACAGGGAACAGAGGACGACCTCCCATTTTAATCAAGAACATTCAATCATTTTTTAACATCAAAATTTTATCAAAATGGCACATAATATCAATTTCAACGAGCAAACAGGAAAGCACAGTTTCTTTTCAGTACAGCAAAAAGCGTGGCACGGTTTAGGGCAAATCGTGGAGCAATACCCAACGAGTGAGGAAGCTATCCGACACGCAGGGTTAGATTACGAAGTCATAAAATCCCCACTGTTTACCAAAGGTTCGGGTATTATCGAAACAGCCAACGGCATCGAGATAGGCAGTAGCGAATTGGAAGTACCTAACTATTTCGCCAACATACGCACTGATAACAATGCAGTTTTGGGCGTAGTCGGTAAGGATTACCACATTGTACAGAACCGTGAAGCCTTTAATTTCTTTGATGCCATTGTAGGTGGTGGCGAGGGTATTCTCTACGAAACCGCAGGAGCATTGGGTAACGGAGAACGCATTTTTATCACAGCCAAACTACCCGATTATATCCGAGTGGGCAATGGCGATGATGTTACGGAAAAGTACATTTTCCTAACCACTTCGCACGATGGTAGCGGAAGTATTACCGCTGCGTTTACACCTATCCGTATCGTGTGCCAAAACACCTTAAACGCTTCGTTACGCAATATGACCAATGTAGTCCGTATCAAACATACTTCGGGAGCAAAACAGCGTATTGAGAACGCTCACAAGATTATGGGACTTGCCAATACGTTGAGTAACCAATTAGAGAACATTTTCAACAATTGGACAAAGGTAAAAGTATCAGACCGAGAAGTAAGAAAGCTAATCCAATTGGCACTTTGCCCGAACAAGGAAACTTTAGAGCTAATCAACAAAGGTGCGGAAGATGAAATTTCCACCGTGTTCAAAAACGTGGTTGATAATGCTTTTACCTATGCGATGATAAGCGACACACAGCAAATGGACACGACCAAAGGTACATTGTTCGGGGCATATAATGCCGTAACAGGCTACTATCAGAACGTAAGAAATTACAAAGATGATGAAGCCAAGTTGCAGAGCATTGTATTAGGTGGAACGGCTCAACAGAAAACGCAGAAAGCATTTGAATTGTGTACCGCCTTTGCAACAGACGGTGCGGAAATCCTAAACCTTAATTAAATAACAACAGGCTACCGCCTTAATCGGTGGTAGCCTACTATAAACAACAGTTATGACAATAGAGATATATGAAGCAACGCTAAAGCACGACACAGGTACAACAATGCTAAGAGTAATATCACTAAGCGGAAAGCAGGGAGCAATACAGCAGATAACAACCGTAGAGGGTTGTCCCGAATGTGCCATTGTGGATATAGTAGAAATTTTTAACGATACAAGACAGCAGGATATGAAAGCAAAAACCATAGAGGAAGCAAAAGAATTGGCTAAAGGCAAGAGCCTTAAAAAAAAGCACAAGGACGAAACAGTACATATTATCTACTGCAATCGTACAGAGTATTTCTACATAGACACGGACGGTTTAATACGCCTTTGGGAGCAGTCATTCGGCTACTATGTGAATGGCGTTTATACCGCTGAAAAATCACATTCATAACCTTAAACAATAAACGATTATGACAAATTGGTGCAGTAATACGGTTGTTTTCGAGGGCAAACCCGAAGCAATCGAACAGATACAACAGCTATTCAAATCAATGGTTGAAAAGGAACAGAAAGAAGAATGCGGACAGTTACCCGAATTTGTTTCGGAGCATAACGGTGGTTATTTCTTTGAAATCTATCAAAACGATGATGTAACAGGCATATTCCAATATGAAACAAAATGGTCGCCCAATATTGTAGAAGTACAAAAGATAGCAGAACACTATAACGTGAATTTCACACAGGACTATCTGGAATTGGGTAACTGTGTATGTGGCAGGGCAACATCTGCTGACAAGCTACTCACAGATGTTTTTTTGGAGTACGAAGATTTTGAACAGTTCGAGTTTGACGAAGAAACTGACACCTACCATTTTGAGGGCGAAGATTACGACAGCGAGTACGAAATTTTAGAAACCTTATTGGAACGTAAAATCGAAAATCAATTTACCAACACTAACATTCAGAACGATGAAATTATCAGATAAACCAACAGCATACGTACTGCTCAAAGCAGGAACCAACAGCGAATGGGACAATTGCAATTTTGCCATTGTCCACATTACCGAAGATTGGAAAAAGGAACAGCAAAAAAGGCTTGAAATGGTTAAGCCGTTTGAAGAAGATTACTTTTTACAATCACTGAACTATTACGATACGGCAGTAGATTTTTATACCGCTGACGAAGACGATAACCCCGATTTATACAAATGGCTTGAAAATAAGCCTATGGCATACGTGGATATTGACAAAGAAGAACTCCAAACATTATCCGTACCCGAAAATCGCTTGGACTGTTACAGGCTTGTACTATATAAGACAGGAACAGCAATGTATAAAGCCTACGGAAAGCACACGAGCGAAGAATTTTGGTCAGAGGAATTTCCATTATCACAATTAATTACAGAGGTATGTATATAACCGATTTGAACGGTTGTGAAATTGAAATAACCGACTTAAAAGAAGCTATCAAAATAGCCAAAAGAAATACAGGGTACAGCCACGAGGACAAAAGTTTCTCGGAGTTTGACAAACGACAAAAAGCCTATTGGGTGGACATACACGAGAAACTCACAGCAATCAAAAAACGAATAGTTAACAATTAAAATTTAAGAACGATGAACACAAATTTTTTCAACCAGATACAAGCTTTGGACTTTACAGGAGTATTGCAACTCAATATTTCCAAAGGAGCAGAAAATAACCTTATCGTATCAGTACTGCTCAACAACGAGCAATGCGGAGATAGTGCCAAAAATCTCATTCCCCCATTGACCTTTAACGCCACACCACAGGAATTTGACGAGGGATTTTTTGAGCAGATAAAAGCACCTGTTAAAACCGTTTCGGGCGTAATGGTGAATATGGAAAAATTCCTAAAGCAAATGGAGGAAGTCAAAAAGCAATCGGCAATGGAGAAAGAAAAGACCGAGAAAGCCAAAAAGGAGAAAGAAGCCAAAGACAAGAAATTTAAAGACGGAATGGCAAAGGCTGACGAACTCGAAAAAGAGGGCAAACACCGTGAAGCGTGGATGAAAGTACCCGATATAACCGAGTTTCCCGAAAAAGCGGACGAGATACGCAAACGTAAAAAGGAATTGTCAAACAAGTTCGCCACACCGAGCCTTTTCGGTGCCATGGAAGAAGCCACACCCGAACTCCAAAAAGCGGAAGAAGTTACAGCCGATTATCCCATAGACGAAACAGACGAACAAGAAAACGAGTATTAACCCTTAAAAACGAGCATTATGTTATTAGCAACACAATTGGAACGAGTTTTTATACTCAAAGATAAAGGACAGGACATCAGACTGACCGACCCCGAACCACGTTGGAGCGTGGAAGCAGTAATGAATTTTTACGCCAATATGTACCCCATACTGACCACCGCAAAAGCATCTGCACCACAGATAAAGGATGATGCAATCGAGTACAGATTTGAGAGCGTAATGGGAACAAAAGGTTAAACCAAATATTTAAAGCGATGAACTATGCACAAACATATCATATCGGGAACTATCACAATGCCCGAACAGCAAAAGCAACGACAATTGCACCGCCAGTTAAACGAGTTTGCCAATTCGATGCAAAAGCCAAAGGTTGCAAACGAAGTACGGAAAGACAAACGGAAATCAGTACCAACAGCGATGTTGCCAATGGTTTTCTAAAATGTTCCTTTCTGCCTAAACTGAAAGAAACGAAAACCGTACAGGCTTGCAGGAAATCAGACAAAACGGAAAGGGATTTTTTTCAGTCCCTTTCCAAATTGGCAAAGCATTACAATATTCAACCTGCACAGACCAAACAATTTGCCTATCCCTACAATATGGCATTGGCTATGGCTGATGTAGAGGAAAAGTTAAAGAGTAAAGTTTTAGATTGGGAAGAAATCCGTTTGGTGCAGGACAGCAAGAAAACCTATTTTGTTAGTGAAGAACGCTACAATACAGGAGCAACACTTTTTTACATTCCTGTTTCGCCATTGTACCGCCTTTTGCACGATAAGAAGCGAAAAAACAACGCACATTTATTATTGTCCGTTTGTGCATATCTGTACCATATAGCCGACATTCCGTATTACAGACAGGAAGCAAGTTACCTCTATTGGATGTACGAAATGATGAACGATTGGGTAGAACAGGATGATTATACAGAAGAAACCGAAGTTTATCTTTCGGAGATTAAAGAAGCTGAATTTATAGGGGATTTTATTGAGCAACGAATTTATAACCGCATCAATCTGACCGTATTTAAAAAACGTATTGAAAAGTTCAAAGTAAGGAATGATTTTGACAGAGAATGCTTGATAGTAGCAAAAGAAGCTTTTTCCCTGTATCAAAAATACCCGAATGAAAACGTATTCAGAAATGCCAAACCCAATGGAGAAGAATCTGAAGAAGATATGGAGAACATTATCGGAATGGAAAAGTACATTTCATTTTACGCAGACCACAAAGGTTGGCTTAATGAAACCTTGATAGAATCCGTAAACACCGATATACAGGAATACGGACAAATGGAAGAACCCATTATACTAAAACAGTTTGATGGCAGGGATATAACCGCAAACAATCTTTGTTTTGAAAACAGGTTATTCCAATTATTACACAACCTAAGCGATATTTTACACCAATGTTAACAACGAGAATATGGAAACGATTAACGATATAGCAAAGGACTTTGGAACATTGTACCACCCTAAATCCGCTTTGGTATTCTACGAAACCAAAGGACGGACAACCGATGTATATGTAGAGCATTTTGATATGGACAAAAACGGAAATCCTATCAATGCCCACCCTTTGACTGTGAGGGAAGCCAACGTATTGGCAAAGGCACTCCGCACCGAAAAAGATAAAGACAAAGCCTTTTTAAAACCAAACGGAATTTTACCAACAAACATTTTGCATATCAATCCGAGTGCGGAAAAAGGTACGGTCATTTGGTACACCAAAGCACAACAAAGAAAGTTGTTTTTTGTGGACAGTCTGAAAATACCCAACGGTAATGCGTTTGTACCGCCAATGCTTTGGAAAGCAAGTAAAAACAGTCTTACCGTTTATTCCCTTGCGAGTGACAGAAGACCAACCGATAAAGCCAAACTGCATTACGCTCCGTTTTTCAATATTTACGAAGATGGTAAAGTTTGTATGGGAACAGTGAGTATTGAAATTAAAAAATCCGCATCGGTGGAAGAATTTACACAAGCTTGGGAACACTATTTTTTTAATTCTTATTTCAGCCATTTATTAGGCAAACACAATCCCATAAAAGGCGATTGCGTAAAAGTGTGGAAAGACCTTATCAATACAGATAATCCCTTTCCAAAAGAAGTATTGAAACCGTATAACAAAACCCTAAAAAATCTCTTGTGATGAATACAGATAAAACCAAAGTACATTTTACGGACAACTATCTGATAAGTCCGACAAACCCGATTGAAGTTAATTTAATTGGTGTAGGTGGTACAGGCTCAAAGGTGCTGACCGCTTTAATGGAAATGAACCACAGTTTAACCGAATTGGGACACGCAGGATTGCAGGTTCGTTTGTGGGATGATGATATTATCACGGAAGCCAATTTGGGCAGACAGCGATTTGCACCAAGTGAAACAGGACTGTACAAATCGGTAGCACTCATAAACCGTGTCAATCGTTTTATGGGAACAAATTGGAAAGCAGAAACCCAAAAGTTTGAACGCAATTCTTTAGGAGGACTGCCCGAAAATGCGAAAGCTACGATTTATATTACTTGTGTGGATAATGTAAAGACAAGGTTTGATATTGCCGAAATGCTCAAAGCAATGAGTAAACAACGCAGAGCGAACCGAGATGAACCAAAGTATTGGTTGGATTTTGGGAACAGCCAACATACAGGGCAAGTGATACTATCTACCATCGGAAGTATCAAACAACCCGACTCTGAAAAGTACGAAACGGTGGCAAGCCTGCCAATGGTTACGGATGAATTTGGCGAACTGCTGAAACAGTCCGAACAAACGGACGATACGCCAAGTTGCAGTTTGACAGAAGCATTGGAAAAGCAGGATTTATATATCAATGCTACATTGGCTCAAATGGGTTGTTCCTTGTTATGGAATATGCTCCGCTACGGAATGACTGAAAACAGGGGATTTTTCCTTAATCTGAAAAACTTCTACACCCAACCCCTAAAAGTCGCCTGACCTCAAAAGTCGGGCGGCGAAAAGACGCATCCTTCCGTTGGTCGGAACCGCCTTTTCGCATTTAAAAAGGTGCAACCACTTTACTAAAATGCACCGCTATGCAGTTCCCTTTCTCTACATTTTACCAAACAGGTTGCGACATTCTTTTCATGGGATATTCATTATCCCATTTGTTGTTTTTGGAAATGACTTCTTTTCTTTTCACATCTGCGACCAAAGAAAAGAAGCAAAAGAACGTCGCTTGATTAGAAATAATACTTTGAAAGCAATTTATCATACAATACCATTTTTTTTATAAATTAGCCAAAGGCTTGAAGTATTGTTTGTTGCTCAACGAGATTGTAAAACTTATTTTCAATTTAATTGATTCTATACATACCATTATAGCTTTGTTTATTTATTTCTAACCAAGAAAAGCAAATGTATTTATCCTATATAAAAGTTGAGAATTACAAAGGAATCGAAGCAATTGAAACAGAATTTGACCCCAAATTAAATATAATTATTGGTGAAAATGGGTGTGGAAAATCAGCAATCATTGACGCTATACGTCTGTTATATAATATTGGAGAGCCTATCAGAGAGATTTCTGTTTCATCTGATGACTTTCATCAAAAAACAGTAGAGAACGGAGGAATCAAAACTATTCAAAAGTCTTCACTCATTACTATAACATATGTTTTCAAAGGGCTATCTACAGCGCAAAAAGGAGCTTTTTATGAATATATGGTAATCGATCCTAATAAAATCGAAGAAGATTATGCTAAAATATCGATTTCTTACGAAGAGAAAGATGGGAAATATCCGAACTTCTCATATAATACAGGAAATATTGATGGGCAAAAAGCCGATTATAAAACATTTGAACTTTTTCAACATTACTATTTAGGGGCATTGAGAGATAGTACTAAAGATCTACTGAGCACTCGGAATAATATTCTTGGAAAAGTTATAAGACGATTTGTAAAGAGAGAAAAGTCTGAGTCTGAAATTGAACAAATTATTAAAGATGCTAATTCTCAATTGTTGAGCCGTGATGAGGTAAAAAATACCAGAGATGGGGTGAATACAAATCTCGAAAGTATTTTTAAGAAAGTTATTGATAATAAAATTGGGGTTAGAATTGAAGAAGCAAAAACAGAATATATTGTTAATGCTATTAAACCCTATCTTCCACATGATAGATCAACCCTAACGGATGAAGGATTTCATTTATGGCAAAATAGTTTAGGGTTAAACAATCTGATATACATAGCAGTAGTTCTTGGTGATATAAAAGAGCAAATTAAAGATAATGGTCTTCCTCATTTCGCCTTATTAATTGAAGAGCCTGAATCTCATCTGCATCCCCAATTGCAACTAAGCCTTTATAACTTTCTCAACAATGCAAATGCTACCGAAAATAGTCAGCTATTTATAACTACTCATTCACCGACTTTAACTTCAAAAGTCCCCCTAAAGAATCTTATCCTTTTGGATTGTGGCAAAGCGACAAAACTTGATAAACAATTTCAAAATAGAGAGTCTGAAAAATTAATCGAAGATACCACCAAAAATAAGGAATTGTTAGATCCTGATTTGGAAAATAGAATGAAGAAGCTTCAGAGATATATAGACGTGACCAAATCTCAACTTTTATTTGCAAAATCAATTTTGTTCATTGAAGGTATTTCAGAAGAACTATTGATTTCAGCGTTTACTCTTTTGGAGGACTATAAATTGGAGGATTACAGAACCGAAATTGTTAACGTAAAAGGAACATCTTTCTATCCATTCCTCTATCTTTTTAATCATTCAAATCTATTAGAGAGAATTAACAAACCTATTTCCATCATCACAGATGATGATAGATTTACAGATTCGAAAAAAACTGAATATAGTTTTGATAGTTTGATAAATGATACCACTATTCTCGATCTGTTAGATGATTCTATTCAAAAAGGTAATGCAGTATCGAGAATAAAAAACTTGAATTCTGTAAAGAATAATGCAGATAACATTCAAATCTTTGAGTCATTCAAAACATTAGAATACGAAATTGCATTGCATAACATAAATGATGATAGGAGAAATTTTAAAAGCAACTTTTTAGTACAATATTTAGACCTTGTAGAAAGTGCTAAAATCATTAAAATTGTTGCTTATATGGCGACATTTGCTACAGATTTAATGACAGATGAGCAAAGAAGGAAAGTTGCAATTCTCCTATGGAAAACTTTTCCCGCTAAAGCTGAATTTGCACAGGACTTCTCAATTCATTTGCTGGATAATTTGGAAGATGCAAAAGCATCATTTATGGTTCCAAAGTATATATTAAATGCATTAACTCATTTAAAAAACGGATTATAATGTATTTTGAAAATGAGGAAAGATTAGCTTATCTACAAGCTAGGGGGAAAGTTATTCTAAGTGCCTGCCCAGGTAGTGGAAAAACAACCACTATTGCGAAGAAGATTTTAAATTTAGAAACTTCAAAAGAAATCGGAGGTCATTCTGGTGTAGCTTGTTTATCGTTCACTAATTCTGCTAAAGACGAAATTAATGAAGCATATAGAAAGCTAAGCGGTAAATCACTTCAGTTTCCTAACCACGTATCAACCATTGATAGTTTTATAAATAAATTTATTACACTTCCTTTTTATAATTTGCTTAATCGTGATTTCAATAGACCAAAGATACTTGATCATACAAATATCTTAGATGACATGTGGAAAACGACCTACGTAAAAAATGGAAAGACACTAGATGGTTTGTTACGACCTTTGAATAACGCAGAATATAAAGCAAAAAATAATCGCAGTATTTTTCATTTATATCCTCCGAGCGAAATAAGAATTGAGCCTGATGGTACATTTTCAATAAATGGTAATCAACCATCTCTGGATAAAGTAGATAGAGAGAATTTTAATAAGTATTGTCAGCTAATAAAAAATAGACAATTTACAAAAGGTCTTATATCAACTGGAGACTCTGCATATATTGCACTACATTTATTAAGAAATAACCCCAAAATTTGCCAATGGCTTAGTCTAAGATTCCCTTTTGTTATAATTGATGAGGCTCAGGACAATTCTTTAATACAGCACGCCATATTTGAGGAATTGGTGAACCAAGGCCTGAAAAACATTGAATTAATTGGAGACCCTTATCAAAGCCTGTATGAATGGAGAGACGCAAAACCTGATGAATTCTTAAGAAAATATGAAAGCGATCAAACTTGGCAATCTTATGACTTGACCGACAATAGACGTTCGCCTCAAAGTATCATTGATGTTTTTTCTAAAGTTAGACGTTCAGACGACTTAGCAATTAATAGTGTTGACTGTGAGGAGCAAAATAACTCTGTTATAGTGTACAAATATTCAAGCAATAATCACCAATTAATAATTAAACATTATGACGATTATTGTTCAACAAAGAAACACCTTAATAGCTGTATTGTAGTTAGGGGAAATTCGTTAAAAGATTCGTTGCTGGGAAAAAAACTAGAACAAAGACCTTGGGGTACAGAACTACCTAAAGATATCATTTATGCTAAAAATCTCTACATCAGCGGTGATATTAAAAATGCAATAAAAGAAATACGAGCAATAAGTATTCAGCTCATTTATACTGATACATCTGATTATCATATACTAAAGGAAATTGAAAAAGAAAAGAGTGTTGATCCTCATTTTAATTCTTTAATGATTACCATCTTAAATGAATTACCTGATTTTAGCAAAACTGTACAAGACTGGACAACAGAAACTCAGCTTTTTCTAAAAAACAGATTGAAACTTAATTATGACGTTGACTTTAATTTACGAAATAGAAAATCAAAATACTTCGAAAAAACTACATTATTGGAAACCGTAAGCCAGCATTTCAAGAAGTCTTTTTCTGCTTTTAATATTCCCATTACAACAATACACCAAGTCAAAGGTCAAACCTTGGATTCAATTCTTGTTTTCTTCAATGAAAGAAAGCATAAGGATAACATCTTATTTGAAAACATATCAAACAGCGGAAATATTTTTCCTGATGAAACGAGGAGATTAATATATGTAGCCCTATCCAGACCAAAATATCTATTAGCAATGGCATTTCCGGATAGTATAAAAGATATTGATCTCAAAAAGAAATTTGGTGAAGCCATAAAGATAGTAACACAAGAAGAATTGATATAACTGCTGACGTTTCGAAAAGATTGTGAAAGGGATAGTCAAAGAATATATTTACAAAAAAAGTATGCACCAAAATGGTGCTTAAAAATTAGTAAAAGCAAATGCTAACCTATAACGAACTTATAGAACTAAGAGACCAATTAGTAAATAGCGAAATTCAGTTGGAACTTGCAAAAGCACAGTATTGGAATGGGTCCAAAGAGGAACAGCGCTCCTGGCATACAAAAGACTGGAAAGAAAGGAGGTCAGAATTTATTAAAGATAAATGCGAAATTTGCAGTAGTACTGATACATTAACTATACAACATAATTCTCATCCAAGAAAATATTCCGATTATTTAAGAGAACTAATAAGAGGATATACTAAAGACTACATAGATAGCAATCAAGAAGTTAGTAAGTCTGATTTTACAGATTATGTGCTAAAAAAATATAATTATGAACCCGTTCCACTTTGTTCAAATTGCAATAACAAAAATCCAAGCGTAAGGGTAAGGAAAACTCCAAAATATCGCTGTGCAGATTGTAAGCATGAATTTGATGAAGCAATTTTCAGAACGGCAAATGAACTCATTTCTATATTTTACGAAAATGAAGATGCTTACGAGGTTCAAGATAAATGTTTTGTTTCAAAGGATAAATGGGCAAATAAGAACAATCTATCTAATATCCGATATTGGTTACAAAGAGAACGTGCTAAAAATAAGGATGCAGAGCAGATTGAGAAAGAAGCTTTTTTACTTCATGTAAATGACTGTATCAAATATCTTTCCTTTGAAGATGCAATAACTGCGTGCAGAAAATGCGCTTATAATCTTGATATCAAAAAGATGGAACTATGTCCTCAATGTAAGCAAAATTATAAAGGACTTCAGTATCCAACCTGTATCGATTGTTTGCCCGAAGAAAAGCGAAAAGCTGCACTAAAAAGTATACAATTCGGAAAAGAATGGCATGAAATGCATAAAGGGTTGGGGATTGACTAAATATAATAATTAATTTTCTACAACTTTTTCAATCGCTTTTTTAAAATCAGCAACATCACTGCCAACCAATAAACAACTCGAAAAACCAATATTTAAAAGAGCCTTGCCAACTTTCTCATCATCAATATCACTATGGGCAATCAATTTAATACGTGGATATTTTTCTCTTAATTCCTGAAGCTGTACCAGCACATCATTATCGTAAAAATCTAAGTCTATGATACAGACTTCTGGAAGTGCTTTTAAAGCGGATAATTGAGTTATTCCATCTTCGACATGCTCCAAGCGGAAGAGTATTTCAAATCCTGAACCAGAGAGGTCATTGCAAATACTATCTAAGATGAGGCTTTTATCATTGATAAATGCCAGAGATTGTTTGGGTCTGTTTATTGTATCCATAATGCCATTTTTTCTTTTTCATGAACCCTACACAAAAAAAGAAAGCGTAGGCAATCACACTTACCGGCATTAAGGCACTGGTACGCCATCCCCCAAATAAGCGGACGCCCACGCCTATGACGTGAGCGTTCTTACTTATCTGTTCCGGGGATTTAAAAATTACCAGTTTCTAATGCGGAACCTAAAGCAAAAACACTTTAAGTATTTTCTATCTTCTACAAAGATACAAAACTCATTTCGATATAGAAATATGCCCTAAACTAAATTTGATCATAGATTATTTGATTTTTTGGCTACAATAGTTTTGCTCCAATACACTCAATAAATCTGTTTCTTTATAAATGATTTTGCCTCCTATTTGAATATACGGCAGAATATTGTCATCACGATATTGTTGCAAAGTACGTTTACTGATGTGTAACAGCTTGCATACATCTTCGCCCGACAGGTATATTTCTCCGTTCATTACGGGGCGGTAGTTTTTTAATATTTCTTCAATACGGCTTCGCAACCGCATTATCATCTCCTGTTGTTCGATGATTTCTTCGGTTTCATTCGTCAGTAAATCCATTGTCATTGGTATTATACGAATGTTTGCCTTTTAGCAAAGCCTGCACATCCGAAAGTTTATAATAATTTTTGCGGTTAAGCTTGGAGTAAGGCAATAAGCCTTTATCCTTATAGGTCTGCAAAGTCCGTTTGGTAATGTTCATCATCAGGCACACTTCCTGGTTATCGAGCCATTTCTCTTCTTTGAAAATCGGGGTATATTTCCGAGTAGCGTTTTCGGTCAGTTCCAAAAGTGCTTTCAGCTCTTTTTTCATTCCATCCAGTAGGGATTTTTGTATTGCGATAACTTCCATATTCTGCTCAATTTTTCTGTGGAAGTCTAATTTATAATGGCTTATTACATAACTGGGAAATGTTGTAGTCATTGGCGTTGAGAGGCAGTGTTTGGCTGTTTTCTTTTGCCGTAAACAAAAAATCGGATAGCCTTTTGGGTTATCCGATTCGTTAATAAGTTTATAGGGAAATTTCTATCAACGTTTGGTAGGCTGTTCAATTTTAACTTCCTGTTGTTTTTTCTCCCTTTCTTTTTTCATCTGTGTATAAGACCAAAGAATAACAACGCCAAGAATAATTAAAGCATAGGCAATCCATTTACCAACACGTTCTATAAAACGGATAAATACAGATGCTTCAAAACTCGAAAAGCCCTCTGCAAACATCGCATTACGTCTGTAAAATTTCCTCCGGCTTATCCAGTAGATAAGACCTATACCGATAACAAGCGGAATAATTCCCATTACCAATTGAGAAGTAACTGCATCCATATTGTCAAAATTATATCAAATAAATTTAAACAAAACATCCTTGGTTGAAAATCAAAAGCAAAAAACCGACCTATAAAGTCGGTTTTGTCGTTGTCAAAGTTGTTGTTCTTAATCACTACTATTGAACTGAAAACTTAATTGCTTTTCATTCCCGAAGCTGTCCGAAATCCAAACCTCAAAGGATTGTGAAACAGCAGATGTTGAAGTGTAGTACAAGCGAAACTGCTCTGTTGGTAATGAATACAAATCGTTCGGGAGGTACGGTGGTTCATCGTAGTATTGCAATGTTCCTGTACCGTCAAACTGAAAATAGCGAAGAAAATACTGAGTGTTCGTGTAGTTTCCTGTTCGATGTATGGTAATGCGGATCTCTACCGTCTGCCCATCGGCAACATCTTTGGGTACCGGCATTACATTTACCTCAAAAGGAAAATCGTTCTGTATTTCGAGTTCATCATCTTTGCTACAAGATACCAAAGAAACCGAAGCTGCGAGAATTGCCAACATTAAGTATATCGGCAATAAGCCTATTCTGAATTTATTGAATATTGCTATCATTGTTTTTACATTTTAAAAGTTAAACCTTAATCCCATACCTGCGGAGGGGCGGAACTGTTTCATATCCGTACCCCATACGACCTTAGTACGTCCTTGCAGAACTAACACAAAACGATCTGACAGGTACGTTTCAAAAGTGAGCCTTCCACCGGCTCCGTAGATGAAGTTGTCTTCATTCAAAACCTTTGCTCCATCATACAACATTGTTTCGCCACGGTTGATTGTTTCATAACCCAGTACGCCTGTTATAGCTGCATTCAGCGTGATGTTTTTACGGGCATCGCCCAAAAGAAAGAAACTATAACCTCCCTCAGCTGTGTAGGTTTCCTGTGGTATGCGAAGATCTTTGTAGTTGTGGTATTGATGGGTATATTCCAACGCCCATAGCTGATAATTGCCGTTTTTGCCGTTTACAGTCATACCAAGGCTGATGTAATAATCGTTGCCGATTTTATCATCGGATAATACACCAACATTTACTTCCAATCCTTTTTGTTTAGGCAACATTCGTTGCGCTTGGCTGGTTGTGATGCCTATCAGTATAAGCATCACAGTATAGATATACTTTTTCATATTATTGCTTTAAAGGTTTATTAAAATTTCAGATGCATATCGTTGATCAATCGGGCTTTTATCAAATCCGAATTTTCTACCTGAAGTGTTTGATGACGACCACCGTTCTTCTCGAAAATCTCAACCAACAGTACCTTATCATCGGCAATAGTGAATTGGTCTAACAGGAAAACATTTTGTTCGGTGGTTTGTCCCGAAATTTCTGTAAGTGGTTTATAGGTACGAAGCGGTATCATCGGGCGTTCCTGTACTACGGTTCGTTTGGCAACCTTTTTATCAACTACCTTGAAATTCACAAAGTCGATATTGAACGGTACATTGCTGCGATTTCTCAATTCCGTATGGAAATAGTATTTACCATTGTGTATGTAAATTCCTTTCAGAATAAACTGAATGCCGAAACTCTTAGCCCCAATATGCTTTACAATGCGTTTGTCCTTTTTGTAAATAGTTTCCAAAAGCAAGCCCGCCAATGAGGGAGAATTGTTGCCCAATTCTTCAAAAAGCACATCGTTACCGTTGGCTTTGTCCACTGCTTTTTGCATTGTCAAAAGGTCATAGCTCAATGCTTCGGGATACCCGCTGTAATACACATTGAAACTGTAAAAACGTCCGTCATTCGTGATAACGGAAAAATTGGTTTCCGCTTCAAAATCCCTTACCGATGCTTTTACACGCAATACATTTTCGGCATCTTCCGCTTTTCCTGCAATTAGGTATTCACTTCCCAAATCCACGTAACGAATGGCAGTCGGGAAAATCAGGTGCGAAGTTTTATCGTAGGTCAATTCCATACGGTACGGTTCTATCTTGCCCAGGGCAAGCGGTGTTCTAATGCTGTCCTGTGCAAAAGAGGTCACGGCAAAGCCGACTGTAAGGGCAGCCGCCCAAAAGGTTTTAAAATGATTTTTCATTGTTTTATTTATTTGAGTTCAACATTATTTTTTCGATACGAGGAAGACCTGATGCCCTGCTTTCAGCGTAACTTTTGGCGTCCTTACTTTCTTGGCGAAATAACCCGAAATACCCTGCACCACGCCACGGCTTAAATCAGCAGCAACCTGTTGCCCGGCATTTTGTGTAAGCATCAGGCTAGTCCCTGATTGTTGGCTCATGTTGCCCGCCATTTCAGTAAGGGCGTTCATTTCCGGTGAGTATGGAACGTATAAACCTTGCTGTCCATCTAGATCGTAAATAGTAATATCTACGGGAATAATATTACCTTCTAATTCTATAGATGTAATTTTCAACTGCAAACGTCCGCCCTGAAATTTGCCGTTAGCAGTTACGATAGTTCCTTTGGGAATGGTACGCTGAGGAGTTTGGGCTGTTTCCAGCAATCGAAGTCTTACGCCTGTTTCACCAATAACAGTCTGTGTTTCGTGTACACTTGCTTTGATACTGTTTTTCGGTTGTACCACCTGCTCTGTAGAACCTGCTGTATAAAAACCTCGGTTACGGTTTTCGTTCCAATTGTCTAAAAACTCTGCATCAGAAGGCTCACGGTACAAGGCGGATACGGTGTTTTTTCTCGCAGTTTTAAACGCTACAAAATGCTCTTTTTGATTTGCAGTGGCAGTTCCTGACGTATTGTTGTTATTGGAAGGTACTCCTTCTGATGCATTCGTACTACCTTGTGGAAGATACTTCGCTGCCATCTGATAGGATTTTTCCATCAATGCAAGCTGGTCATCTATGGTTGCAGCTTTTGGTACATCTTTTTCAGCCAATTGATCTTTCAGTTCGTCCAATTGCCTGCGGAGTTCCATTGTTTCAGAATTATCGTCCTGATAAAACGAACCCAATGTACTTTGTGCATTGCGGTAACTGTTTAAGGTAGAATTTCCATATCTGCCGGAATTTCTTTCAGAACCATAACGATAGCTTTCCTCTTCTTCAGGTATCTCTTCTTCCATACTCTGGGAACTGTCCGTATTCCAGTAATCCGAAAGCGTTGTCAGGGCATTTCGTTTTTCCTTATCCTTTTGTTCCAGCATTTCCTGTTCGTATGCCTTTTGCTTGTCCGACTGTAATCCTGCTTCGGTAGCCTGCGGTACGGCATCGTTCAGCCCAAGGCTTTCGATTTCGTTCTTATCTTTCGATGGTTTAAATATGAGATACATACAGCCTATGAAAACAATTCCCATCAAGCCGAATATGAGTGGCTTTTTTAGTTTATCGGCTTTGCTCTGTGTTCTGTCTTGCAGCACATTAGCGGTTTCTTTCGGATTACCCTCGGTTACCCGAACCACCGTCTTTTTATTTTCATTTTCTTTCATAAATCTTATTTTTAAAAATGGTTGATAATGTGTCCTGCAAGCTTGCAGGGCTTTCTCCTTTTCTGAGTACAGGGTTTTCGATATGCCTGATTTTCATATCTTTTTCAGACTTTCCCGTGTCGTACCAAACTTTGGCAATCACGCCTGCGGTAAGCATCAGATAACCCAAGAAAAAGTAAAGGGTATATTTGTGCTGTTTGCGTACAGGCAGTTCCCGCCAGCGATCATCCAATCGGTCAAAGTACCTATCCATCTTTGCTCTTAATTTTTTCATATTGTAATGATTATCGGTTATCGCATTCGGAACCTTCTGTTTTGGTTAGACAACTGTTCTCTGGGTTTTTCGGAAACCTGTGCAATCGCCTCTTTTCTTGTCGGAACCGAATTTGTAGAGAGATCTGTTAATTTCGATTGCTTCAATAATTGCCCATACTGGTCTATTCTGTCAATATTCATTTTCTGCACATCGAAAAGACCGGCTTCATACCTTACCCACATATTGCATTCAACCTTTGGCTTATCATCGCCATTCCATTCCAGGTAGGTTTTCAGCATCAGAATGTTTGGCAACATCGGTTTGTCTGTTCCATTATTACAAGCCTCCAAAAATCTGCTGATGCTATCTTTGATTTTGTCGGCATAGGCCGCTTCTGTTTGGAAATAGCCGTCATACCCTTTGTTCGTGAGGGTTTGTGCGAATGTGTCTAAGTCAAGTAACTGTTTCATAACTTCTATTTTTAGCGTTCAATTACTTCAATGTCCCTGTTTTCCGTTACGGCAAACTTTTCGATATTAAAACCTTGTGGGTTATTATCGGAACGGACAGAGTTCACGAGATAGCAGGACGTGATCAGGTTCCGTCTGGTTACATTGCTCGAACGGATGATGAATTGTTTGGCATAGGTTCGCACGGCATACGGATAGGTATCGAAGTTGCAGACAACGCTATCCACCTCAATACGCTGCTGTACGTTTCCTGAAATGATACGGTTATAGTATCCTTTTTCCGAAAGGTCTTTGTAATAATCAAAGGCACTTTTGTCGGCAAGGTTGAACGCCCGTTTCATATTGCTTTCAATGGCATTCTTATCGGGAGCCAATGTGAAGAACAGTTCGTGAAAACGTCTTACGTGTTCCCTCGCTTCAACAGGTCGGTTAATACTTGCATCCTGCGATAAGGCAAGCATTAGCGATTTTCCGTTGTCCAATACATAAACCTTTTGGCGTTGTTCCTCCGCAAAACGGTAGGACTGCCATACGGCATATCCTACCACACTAATGCAGAGAACGGCAAATACGATGGCATAAAGCCTGATCTGTCTGAAGCTGTTTTCAATATTTCTTAGTGTTTTAAATTCCATTTTTTAGATGATTAATTATTTTACATTATTTCATTAGCTGACCACCTATATTACCTGCGGCAGAACCTGCTCCGGCACTTGCTACATTTCCGGCTTTCATTGCTGTCTGATTTACATTTCGTGTAAAGTTTCCTGCACCTCCGGCCTGGATAATCCAACCTGTTACGGTAGGTATCGTAAAGTATCCGATAATGCCGATGATCATAAATATGATGTACACGGTATTACTGGTATCGGGGATATAACTCGGATCGGCGAGCATCTCAATATCCCGCTCCAATATGAGTGATTGTATCCTTGCAAGCATGGAACTGAACAGATCTGAAACCGGTAGCCAGAGATACACACTGACGTACCTAGTGAGCCACTGTGTGAGCGTACTCTGAAAGCCATCCCATACGGAAATCGCAAAGGCGATTGGTCCGAGTATGGAAAGGACGATCAGAAAAAACGTTCGGATGGTATCTATGACTAATGCGGCTGCCTGAAAGAGTATTTCCAACAGATTGCGAAACCAATCTTTAAGGGCTTTCTCTAGCTGATAAGCGGTTCTGTCCATATACATTCCTGCCATTGTTCCAATGTCGGAAGGCGACCAGCCCAATTCATCCAGTTTTTTATCAAACTCTTCGTCCGATACCATAAAAGCTGTTTCTGGATTTCTGACCATTGCTTCATATTCCAATTGGTCTTTCTGCTGTTGCAATTGGTTCAGGTCGAGTACCTGGTTTTCGAGTATGGCGTGGGTTCCCGTTACCACTGGACTTAGTACCGCATTGATGGTTCCCAATACAATTGTCGGGAAGAACATAATACATAGTCCTAAAGCAAACGGTCGTAGCAATGGGAACATATCTATAGGTTCGGCACGGCTCAGAGCCTGCCAAACCTTTAACGCCACATAGAATAATGCACCCAATCCCGCAAGACCTTTTGCCACTGCTGCCATATCGCCTGCAAGCGGCATCATATCATCGTAGAGCGACCGCAGGACTTCGTGAAGATTATTCCATTCCATAGCTTACCAGTATTTTTGGTTGGAAGTTCCGTAGAGATCAAGTACTCTTTTGGCATCATCTTTCTTTTTCGCTCTCAAATAGCTTACGGAAATGTTCTTGTTGGTGTAATAGCGTACAAGGCTGTGGTATTCCTTGACTTCTTTGTACACACGGTCGATAATGTCCATACGCTCTTTATCGTTCAGCGATAGGCTTGATGAGGTTATGATCTGCTTTAGTTCCTTCAGTAGCTCGGTACTTTCGCCCAGTAATGCCGAATAACCATTGCCAATTGCAGTCAACTCCTGAGCTGTGAAATTGGGATCGTTCATCATCTTGCCGAAATTCTGTACATACATTTCGGATACATCACCTACCAGCAAAACCGTTTGTTGCACTTTACGGGCGTCCTTTACTAAGTTGTTGATGGCTTTCAGTTTGTCGTAATACTCTTTGCCTTGCTTATAGACTTTTTCAACCTCCTTAAAATTCTTAACCACATTACTTACTGTGGAGGATGTTTGTACAATCTCATTGGCGGAGTTGAGAATACCGGATGCAAGATTTGCAGGATCGGTTACTACAAACTGTGCTTTTGCGGAGGGTGTAACGGCAAGCATAATTGCCGTACACACCAGTAACATTACTTTTTTCATTGTTTCTAAATTTTTAAATGATTAATAATTATTGATTTACTTGTTCACGCCTTTGCATAGCGATATGCTTGATGGCGAGTTCGACGTTGCCGTCGAGTTCCGATGCGAGCTGCATCACTTCCATTTTTTCGGTTTCTTCCGTGGTATATGCCAAATACTCTTCAAGACTAACTTCGGTGGCATAGACTGCCGAGTGCGTACCACCTAATCCAATCCACACTTCTTTATAAAGCCGTGACGGATCGTTGTTCATATTGATGGAGAGTACCTGTCCTTTTTCTTTATCGGTAAGCCCGAGCATTGCCTGTATATCATCAAACTTGTTCATATACTTGCGTTGGTCTAAAAGGATTTTACAATCACTGTTGTTAATGATACTTTCCTTAACAATGGGCGACTGGATGATATCATCCACCTCCTGCGTTACCACGATGGCTTCACCGAAAAACTTCCTAACTGTTTTAAACAAATACTTTATATATTCTGCCATACCTTCCTTCGCAATCGCTTTCCACGCTTCTTCAATCAGGATAAGCTTTCGGATACCTTTCAGCCTCCTCATCTTGTTGATAAAGACCTCCATAATGATAATCGTGACGATGGGAAAAAGAATTTTGTGATCCTTGATGGCATCAATTTCAAACACAATAAAGCGTTTGGAAAGCAAGTCTAATTGCTTGTCCGAGTTCAACAGATAATCATACTCTCCACCTTTGTAGTAAGGTTCTAACACATTGAGAAAATTAGCAATGTCAAAGTCTTTTTCACGAACCTGTTTTTCTTCGAGTACCTTGCGGTAATCACCTTGGACATATTCATAAAAACCGTTGAATGATGGGAAAATCCCTTCCGTTTTGATACGCTCAATGTATCCACTCACGGCATTGGAAAGGGCGACCTCTTCTGAACGTGTTGGCGGCTCATCATCACGTTTCCAAAGGGTCAATATCAAAGTCTTGACACTTTCACGTTTCTCGATGTCGAAAACGCCATCATCGGTATAGAAAGGATTAAAGGCAATGGGATTGTCTTCTGTGTACGTGAAATAAACCCCATCTTCGCCTTTGGTTTTTCCTTTAATCAGTTCGCATAATCCCTGATAGGAATTACCTGTATCCACGAGCAATACGTGAGCACCTTGCTCATAGTACTGCCGAACCATGTGATTTGTAAAAAAAGATTTACCACTTCCTGACGGACCAAGTATAAATTTGTTCCGATTTGTGATGATACCACGCTTCATTGGTAAATCCGATATATCCAAGTGGATAGGCTTTCCAGTAAGCCTGTCAGCCATCTTAATCCCGAATGGCGAAGGTGAATTATGATAATTCGTTTCTTCGGTAAAGAAGCATAAGGCAGGTTCAATGAACGTGTAAAAACTTTCCTCACTCGGAAAATCGCCTGCATTACCCGGCATTCCTGCCCAATATAGTGTTGCTACATCCGTAGTGTTGTGGCGTGGTTTACATTCCATTAATGCCAAAGCGCTACCACTATCATTTTTTATTTGTTTGAGTTCGTTGGCATCATCCGACCAAGCCATAATATTGAAATGCGCTCTGATGGATGACAGTCCAAAACTATGTGCCTCATTCAGGTATTTTTCTATCCACTCTTTGTTGATTTGGTTTGCTCGACTGTAACGAGCCAATGAGTGCATATTTCTTGCTGACTTTTCAAACTTTTGCAGGTTTGCTTCACTGTTATCCAAAAACAAATACTGGTTGTAGATGTGATTACAGCTTAACAGTAATCCCACAGGTGCAGCGAACGACAAACGGCAGTCACTTCGGTCGGTAGATAGTTTTTCAAAACGGGTATCAGCAGATACTGTTCCGGGCAAATCGTCGGTATCGGATAAAGTATGCAAGCACAATCTTTTGTTACCAATACGAATTTCTTCGCCACCCAATGCAATGTCTTGCATCGGTGTTCCAGCTTCCCTAGATAGCGTTAGGTATTGCTCCAATAATCCCTGCTTTCCATCTGTACCGATGATTTCGTCTTCGGTCAACCGTTTCAGTTTGATAAACCCGCTATCGTTTACGATACGTTCAAATTGTGCAATGGCTTCCATAAAGCGGTGTATCACTTCCTTATCTCTGATTTCTTTTGGTATCAGTGTCCCTTTGCAAAGCGAACTGAAATTACTCTGCATTCGCATACGCTCTTTGGTTGTCTTGGTTAAAAAGAGGTAGCTGTAATGGTTTAGGAACGGTCGCTCATTAAAATGACGTTGATAGGATTTTGCCAAAAAACTCTGGTCTTCCTTTTCCAAATTGGGAGCGTAGCTTTCTTTGATGTACCAATCCTGTTTGTGTACGACCGTAAAATCAGGCAAAGTTTTAATAGCCTTATGCCAGGCGGAATGAATGGCTTCATATTCCGCCGAAGCTACCGTGAACAGTTCCGGCAAACGAACCTCAAAGCAGGCGGATATCTGCATCTTTAGATAGGATACAGTTGTTTTCTACCGCCAACAAAGGAAATTTGTTCTCCAGCGTTGTTGTTTTAGATATATTTCTCATACTGTATTCTGTTTAGATGTGAATTTTAAATAGCGGTGTACAGGTTTGCGACAGATGATGTACCGGGGATGCCTTTTATTAGCGGCTATCTTCATTAATCCGTGTTCGCCGTACTTTTGGTTGAGTGAAAAGGTCTGCCATACAATTAGCGAAGCACCACCAGTTCCTAAAAGCAGACAGATATAAGAATTAACCCCAGCCATGTAAAGTATCATGACTAGGATCAATGTCCCAAGTAATCCGCCAGCGAAGATGAATAGGTATTGTGCTTTCAGCCCCTTAAATTCTACCGTTCTTCCAATGCCTTTGTTGATGTTGTAATTACTCATAGGGCAAAGGATTAAAGGAAGAATGAACGAAGAATGGTAGCAGCTACAATAAGGAAGATACAGGCACCGAACCACGATGCCGCCGTTTTACTGGTATCGGGATCTCCGCTACTAAACTTGTTGTACACTTTAACACCTCCGATGAGTCCGACCACCGCTCCAATAGCGTAGATAAGCTGTGTGGCGGGATCGAAATAAGAGGTTACCATTTGGGTAGCTTCCGTGATACCTGCTGTACCATTTCCTTGGGCGAATGCACCAACTCCTGAGAGCATTAAGGTAGCTGCCATCAAAACTTTTTTTCTTTGTTTTTTCATAATTGAAACACATTAAATTGTTATTATCTTCCCGCTTCTTGCGAGCTTCATGACAAAGGTGTTTCAGAAATCAAAGCGTTCTAAGAAAGTGGCAGTGAGAGGAATTGTTTGGCTGTGGGTGGCTGAATTGCTAAAGAAAATAGAGAGGTGTTGACAGAAGAGAGAGGTTTTTACTATCTTCGTAAAATGAAATCCTTGTCGTACATATTAGCATTAATGGTTTTGGTCTTATCGACCTTGCCAAGCTTTATGGAAGATAAATGTTTTGACCTAGTGAATCAAACAACAAATAGTCAAGAACAAGATAGCGACGATTGCGGTATGGAATGTTGCTCGCCTTTTTCTAAATGCAATACCTGTGCTGGATTTGTAATTACTTCCTTTTATGCTTTAACATCCAATTATGTCCAACAACCTAAAAAGAAATTTGGTGTAATAACAGCGTTAGCTGTTTCAGACTTCCTCTCTTCCATTTGGCAACCCCCTAAGATTAATTAATGTTTTTAGTGTCTTCGGCACAATAACAGATTACGGTGCTACAAACCGTCAATTCTCATTTTTCAAACATTAATGTTTTTTTATACAATGAAAAAAATAGTCTTTGTGTCATTTTTTATGACACTAAATCTCTGTGTATTTGCACAAAACACTTTAAATGCTGTTATTAGAAACAGTGAAAACAAAAATCTTTTGATTGGAGTGACAGCATCTATAAAAGGAACCTCGCTTGCCGCTACATCAAACGAAAACGGTCTCATCATAATAGAAAATATTCCTGATGGGATACAGGAAATACATTTTAGCTATATCGGTTTTAACGACTATATAGATACATTGGAATTTCCATTAGCTGACAACAGTCCTATTGAAATCTTACTCAAAGAAAGTTCAGAGGAGTTAGAGGAAGTTGTCATTTCATCCACAAGAAGCACAAGGAGTATACAAAATATCCCTACCCGTATTGAATTTATTGGAAGTGAAGAACTGGGCGAAAAAGGGAACATGAAACCGGGAGATATTGGTATGCTTTTAGCGGAAAGCACAGGTATTCACGTACAAACCACTTCGCCTACCAGTGCCAATGCAAGTATTCGTATTCAGGGACTTGATGGAAGATATACACAAATCCTGAAAGACGGTTTCCCCATTTATTCAGGTGCTTCAAGTGGATTGGGTTTGTTACAGATACCACCACTTGACCTCAAACAAGTAGAAGTCATCAAAGGCTCTACATCTACACTATATGGAGGCGGAGCAATAGCTGGACTGGTCAATCTGATTTCCAAAACGCCGACCTATGAGAGAGATTTAGGTTTTCACCTCAATGGAACATCCGGCAGGGGTTTGGATATAAACGGCTTTTATGGACAAAGGTTTAATAAAATTGGAACAACTATATTTGCTTCCCATAACCGTAACGCAGCTTATGATCCTGCTAAGAACGGACTATCCGCTATTCCACAATTCGAACGCTATGTACTGAATCCGAAGCTCTTCGTTTATTTCAATGAAAAGACGAAACTGAACTTCGGTATCAACACAACGATCGAGAGCCGTTTGGGAGGTGATATGCTTTACATCAAAGGAAATGGAGATAATACAAACCAATATTTTGAGGAAAATAAAACACAACGCTATTCCACACAATTTGTTTTCGACCATATCATCAATGAAAACAGTACTGTTCAAGTCAAAAATAGTGTAAGTTATTTTAACCGAAATACTACCATTCCAAACTATCAGTTTGAGGGAACACAAACAGCAAGTTTTACCGAAGCCAACTACACCAACAGTACTGAAAAATCGGAATGGGTCACAGGTATTAATATTTGGACGGATAATTTCAAAGAAAAGCAGATTATGGCATCTCCGTTGAGAGATTATAATCAGACTACATTCGGTGCTTTTGTACAAAATTCTTTTAATGCTACGGATTGGTTTCAATTGGAAACAGGTTTTAGAACGGATTATGTTGTGGATTATGGGGTGGTATTCTTACCGAGAGTTTCGGCTCTATTCCACATTGCCGAGGGCTTAACTTCACGAGTTGGTGGTGGATTTGGCTATAAAACACCTACCATTTTTACGGAAGAAAGCGAACGCCTACAATATCAAAATGTAATGCCCATTGACGACAAGACCAATAAATTGGAAAAAAGTTATGGAGCAAATGCAGACATCAATTACCGCACCTACATTGGGGAAGATTGGTCATTTAGCATAAATCAATTGTTCTTTTACACCTATTTGGATAATCCCTTGTTACTTGAAAACTCCTCGGCAAATCTGTATCAGTTCGTTAATTCTCCTGGCTACATCCATACCAAAGGAACAGAAACCAATATTAAAATTGGTTATGATGACCTGAAATTGTTTTTGGGTTATACCTATACAGATGCCCGATTACACCAAAATGGAACGACTGTAGAAAGCCCTTTAACACCAAAACACCGCATTAATTCCATCCTGATGTATGAAATAGAAGACAAATGGAAAATTGGTCTGGAAGCCTATTATTTCAGTCGCCAAAAACTGAATAATGGAACTACGGGCAAAGATTACTTTATTACTGGATTTATGGCTGAAAAGATTTGGGAAAGATTTTCTCTGTACATCAACTTTGAAAACTTCCTCGACACCCGACAAACACGCTTTGACAGCATTTATACAGGAACAATAACCAATCCAGTTTTTAAAGACATTTATGCACCTTTGGACGGATTTGTGATTAACGGAGGAATAAAATTTAAGCTTTAAAATAAATGGAAAAAACCATATTCAATATAACTAAAATGGATTGCCCAAGCGAGGAGCAATTAATCCGTATGAAACTGCAAGACTTTGATACGGTAAAAGGATTGGAATTTGATATAGCCAATAGAAAACTGGACGTTTATCACAATGGAAACCCAGAGCCAATTTTTTTGGCTCTGGGAACACTGAATCTAAATACGACATTGGTTTCAACCGAAAAAAGTAATTTCGTTGTTGAAACAGATACAAGCAACAAGCAACGGAAATTACTTTGGATCGTATTGATTATCAACTTCCTGTTCTTTGGATTGGAAATGTTATTCGGTGTTTTTTCAGGCTCAATGGGGTTGGTAGCCGATAGTTTGGATATGCTTGCCGACAGTGTCGTTTACGCATTGGCATTAATCGCCGTGGGTGGAACAATCGCTTTAAAAAACAACATCGCCAGATTTGCAGGATACTTCCAAGTCTTACTGGCTATTATAGGTTTCGTTGAAGTAATCAGACGTTTTATGGGAATTGAAGCTATGCCCGATTTCAAGACAATGATTGTCGTTTCAGTTTTAGCATTGATTGCAAACGTATTTTGCCTTTATCTTTTACAAAAGAACAAAAGTAAAGAAGCGCATATGCAGGCTTCGATGATATTCACATCAAATGATGTCATTATCAATTCGGGAGTTATTGTTGCTGGTCTTTTAGTTAATTGGCTCAATTCAAGTTATCCAGATTTGATTATTGGAGCTATTGTATTTGTAATTGTAGCAAGAGGGGCTTACAGAATATTGAAGTTGGCAAAGTAAATGTAAAAATAAGTTGAGCCTGCAATTTAGTTTTTCAGGCTCAATTAAAATAATTCCGTTTCAGACAAACTCCCCAATATCAAAATCATCTAAATCATTGTTCCGCAAAGTGGAAGAACTGATTTCCGTTTCAGATGAGAGTGAGCTATCCAATAGCTTGGCAATTTTACTGGATGCACCCGCTATAGAATTTTCCAGCAGACTAAATAATTCGGTTCCCTGTATTTTCTGAACGATTGCTATCGCTGTTTCCTTTTGAGATGACTCCAGTTTTTCTTGCTGAAGCAACATCCCCACGGAGCTTAGTTCTTCAAAGGTAACCCCTTGGGCAAAACCATTATCGCCACCAGATATTCCGTACCTGTTCCATTCTTCTTCCTCTTCTTCAAAATCAGGTTGATTGCTAAAAACTTCGTCCAGCTCTTCCTGCGGAATTTGAATACTTACGTTTTCATTTTCGTCGTATTCAATGTCTAAATTAGCAGGGTTTATTTCCTTTTCCTGAATTTGGCGTTCAGTGGCAGTGTTTGGCACTGAAAGGCGTTCTACAGGTTTGGGCTGTCCCATAATATCGGGAAGATTTAGATTGATTTTTCCTTGTGTCGGTTTTTGTTCCGACCTTTTTTTGATGATGATTTTATCCTGTACGAGCAAGAAAATTACAATCAGCAAGCATATCACAATTACTATTTCCATAATCAAATGTTTTAAAAAATGGGTTTAAACTTTTCGTTGAAATCATCTGTGATTGCTTTTTCAAACATTTCAAAATGATGCTCCAATATATTATCTAGGTAGGCATAAAGCGGTATCTCATCTTTACCAATGACTTGCACAATTCGGGATAACCGTTCGTGGTATTCCTGCCGGATATAAATGCTTTTATCTCCACGTTTCGTCATCGAATGGGTTTTCAAAAAATGGTCGCCATAACTTCCGTCAAGATTTTTCTTTGTGCGGTTTCGTTCTTTTTGTACAGATTTTAGCGATGATAATTCTTCCTGTTTTACGTTTTCCTTTTCTGGTTTTTCGATATGTTCTGGAGGAAGTTGTATGCCGTCTTTTTTAATGCCGTCAACCATTAGGTTCATCATCAACTCTTCGTTAATTTCCGGTGTGACTTTTCTTTTATTATCTTTTTCCATACAGCTATAATTGAATGATTTTTAAAAATTCGCTGATGAACAAATCTAACTGACAAGCTTTCATCAAACGTTCATCAGGTGGCATTACGGTAGAACGAAATACGGTTTTGCTGTCCACTTCGCTTTCTTTGCGAAAACGAGTACTGTTCTTCACTTGGCTTTGCATCAGACTTAATCCCAGTTGCTCGATAAGTTGGTTGTACACGCCATACAAAGGCGTACTTTCTCTGCCATCTACTTGGTTCCAAAAGAGATTAATGGTTTGTATGGAAGTTTCGCCTTTTTTCATAATCACATCCTGCAAAAGCTGAGTAAAAATGAGCGTACTTTCCATTACCACACGGTCTGCCGTAATGGGCGTAAAAATGTGGTGCATTCCTGCCAATGCTTTTAGAATGCCAGGCGTATTCACGGTTCCGGGCAGATCAAAGAATACAACATCAACCGGAACGAAAGAAGCCTTTACGAATTCGTGAGCCGCTTCCAATACGCTGTCCGCTTTGTACTGAATAATCGGATAGGCTTTTTTGTTGATGGTGGTAAATTGTTTGTACGCCAGCTTTTTCAAAGCCTCATTTTCCATAACCATTGCCAAATCCCTTGTCTTCATTTTCATAAGGCTGTGCTGTGGAAAATCCGCATCGAATACGGCTACGTTGTCGCCCATTCGGTAGTGGAGCGTACTTGCGACAAGTGCTGTAAATGTACTTTTGCCGACACCGCCTTTTTGAGAAGAAAAGGCAATAAACAGAGGTTTCTTTTTTGTGTTCATATTTTAAAAATTTAATGTTTCTACTTACTAGCAGTCCTGCGGACTGTCAATTAGGCGTTCCTGATTTCGTTCGGGCTTCCTTGCAGGATAGCCAGCAGGCTTTCTTAACTGAACTCGTGATTTCCTGCCTGTCTGCGATACGGCAGGACGGCACTCATTCCTGTATGCTATCAGGCAGGATAGCCATCATTCTTACGTTCCTGTAGTCCTGCATTCAGGAAAGCAATCCCGATTGATTGCAGGCTGTCATTCTTGTATCCTTGCATTCTTGCAATCCAGCCGTCAGGATTGCATGATTGCTTGCATTCTTGAATGCTATCAATCTTTCAGCCCTGATTGAGTTCCTGCCATCATTCAAACACAAAGAACCAATCAATTGCATTAGATTGTATGCCTGTGGCAGTGTTTGGCTTTCAAAGGCAGTGTTTGACACTGCTATACAGTACAATACTTTCGTAAACAGAGCTTTACTTTGTACAATGATTTTTATTAATGGATTTATGCAAAAGGCTTTTGACAAATCGGAGGGTAACGGGAACGGCATCGAGCCGTTTTTCCCTGTTACATTTAATCCGTCCCGCAGGGCGGATTTTTGTGTTCAACAGAACACGGCAAGTTGTGTTTTGAGGCACTCGAAACCGAGTTAGTGCCTCAAAACAACTTGCCTTGCTGGGAGCTTAAAAAACGTCTTCCGAAGTCAGCGTTTTGTGTGTATTTAGAAATGGATTAGTGATGAATGAGAACAATAACAGAAAACAGAATAAAGGCGGTCGCAAGCCAAAGCTTAACCCAAGCGTACACCGCCACGTTTTCCGTCTTACGGACGAGGAAAACGCCAAACTTTTATCGCTTTTTGAAGCATCGGGAATGAACAATAAAGCAAAGTTTCTCATTTCCCAGGTGTTTGGAAAAGAAATGAAATCGGTCAAGATTGATAAAGGAACGGTCGATTATTATATGCGACTGACTTCATTTCACAGTCAGTTTCGGGCAATAGGTGTCAATTATAATCAGATTGTAAAGCTGTTGTACCGTCATTTTTCGGAAAAGAAAGCCGCAGCTTTCCTGTACAAATTGGAAAAACAGACGGCTGAAATGGCAATGTTGTGTCAGAAAATCATTCAGATAACCGAAGAATTTGAAGCAAAGAACCTGAAAAAACAGCATTAAAAATGATAGCAAAAATAGGAAGAAGCGAAAATTTGTACGGAGCATTAGCATATAACAATCTGAAAGTGGAGAATGAAAACGGGAAAATTCTGTTTGCCAATAAGATAATCGAAACGCCAAACGGAACATATACTGTTGCACAATTAGCACAATCTTTTGCACCTTATTTGATAGCCAACCGTAATACCGAAAAACATACATTGCATATTTCGCTCAATCCCGACCCGAAAGATAAAGTTAGCGATGACAAGTATCGGGAAATGGCACAAGAATATATGCGGGAAATGGGTTACGGCGAACAGCCTTTTGTGGTCTTCAAACATACCGATATTGACCGTAGTCATATCCATATCGTATCGGTCTGCGTGGACGAACAGGGCGTGAAAATTTCGGATAGTTTTGAGAAAATGCGGTCTATGAGTGTATGCCGTGAACTGGAAAGAAAACACGGTCTGATACCCGCAACGGACAAAGAACGTAATCACAATGATAAGGTTTTTCGTCCGGTGGATTATCGGGCAAGTGATATAAAAAGTCAGATTGCTTCGGTCATTCGCCACTTGCCGAACTATTATCAATACCAAACTTTGGGAGAATACAATGCTTTGCTTTCCCTGTTCAATATTACCACCGAGAAAGTGGAGGGAGAATTACACGGAAAGGCACAGCAGGGTTTATTGTACATTCCATTGAATGAGAAAGGCGAAAGAGCAGGACATCCGTTCAAGGCTTCGTTTTTCGGAAAGAACGCAGGGCTTCCGGCTTTGGAATTGCATTTTGCGAAATGCAAAACAACCCTGAAAGATACCGCAACCAAACAGACTTTAAAATCAGCCGTTACCATTGCCCTGCAATCCACAAACAATGAACAGGCTTTTAAAAAACAATTAGGGGAGCAAGGGATTAATGTAGTGGTGCGTAGAAATGATGCAGGTCGTATTTATGGGATAACATTTATTGACCACAACTCTAAAAGCGTTTGGAACGGTTCACGATTGGCAAAAGAACTTTCTGCCAATACCTTTAATGATTATTGGAACAATAATATCAAAGCGGAGATTAAAGAGCCAGTTGCACCCCTACCAAAATTGTCCAAACCAACTGATACGGAGGATTTACCTACGGAAGAACCACACCAATTGTTCGACTTCTTAAATACTGAAAAACACGAAGACGGTTTGATTGAAGCATTGGGCGGTTTATTGCCAGAAGCACAGGGCGAAGATTACGAGGAACAGGATTTTGCCAACAAAATGAAGAAGAAAAGAAACCGCCAAAGAGGTCAGAAATAGAAAATCAGCCAAATACTGCCACGCAACGCCATTGAGTGCCAAATTCTTAGAGCCACTCCTTAGAGCCTTTAAATTCACGCCCGAACATTAAAATTTAAAATAATGCAGGGAGAAGACGATTTAAGAGGTTTAGCCAAAATAATGGCATTTATGAGAGCAGTCAGTATTCTATTAGTACTGATGCATCTTTATTGGTTTTGCTATGGTTTCTTTCTGGAACGTGGCTGGACACTAGAAGTAATCAATAAAATATTAGGGAATTTTGACCGAACAGCCGGTTTGTTTTCGCACACACTTTACACTAAAGTTTTTACCATTGTACTATTGGCTTTAAGCTGTTTGGGAACCAAAGGTGTGAAGAACGAGAAGATAACCTGGTCAAAGATTTATGTGGCTTTGGGCATTGGTTTTGTGCTATTTTTTCTGAATACACCGTTGTTAAAGCTATCTCCGGTAATAGGAACATTCCTGTATATCCTTACTATCTCGTTAGGTTATATCGCTTTGCTGATGGCTGGCGTGTGGATGAGCCGTTTGCTTCGTACTAATCTGATGGACGATGTTTTCAATAACGAGAACGAGAGCTTTCAGCAGGAAACTAAATTGATGGAAAACGAGTATTCTGTCAATCTTCCTACAAAGTTTTATTATAAGGGCAAATGGAATAATGGCTGGATAAATATTGTCAATCCTTTCCGGGCGACTATTGTTTTGGGAACACCCGGTTCTGGAAAATCTTATGCGATTGTAAATAATTATATAAAGCAACAAATTGAAAAAGGGTTTTCAATGTACATCTACGATTTTAAATTTGATGACCTTTCTACCATTGCATACAATCATTTATTAAAACATCGGGATAAATACAAAGTTCAGCCAAAATTTTATGTGATAAATTTTGACGACCCACGAAAAAGCCACCGTTGCAATCCGCTCAATCCTGATTTTATGACGGATATTTCTGATGCCTACGAAGCTGCTTATACCATAATGCTAAACCTCAACCGAAGTTGGATACAGAAACAAGGCGATTTTTTTGTAGAAAGTCCGATAATTTTGTTAGCTGCCATTATTTGGTATTTGAAAATTTACGATGACGGAAAATATTGCACATTTCCGCACGCTATTGAATTGCTGAACAAAAAATATTCAGATGTTTTCACGATTTTAACTTCATATCCCGATTTGGAAAACTATTTATCTCCTTTTATGGATGCGTGGCAAGGTGGCGCACAAGACCAATTGCAAGGACAAATTGCATCGGCAAAAATCCCTTTATCAAGAATGATTTCTCCGCAGTTGTATTGGGTTATGACTGGCGATGATTTTTCTTTGGATATTAATAATCCTGAAGAACCTAAAATTTTATGTGTAGGTAATAATCCCGACCGACAGAATATTTATTCCGCAGCGTTGGGATTATACAATTCAAGGATTGTAAAGCTAATCAACAAAAAAGGGCAATTAAAAAGTTCGGTTATCATAGACGAATTGCCAACTATTTACTTTAGAGGATTGGATAATTTGATTGCAACTGCAAGAAGTAATAAAGTGGCTGTTTGTTTAGGTTTTCAAGATTTTTCACAATTGACGAGAGATTATGGCGACAAGGAAAGCAAGGTTATTCAGAATACGGTTGGTAATATTTTCAGCGGACAAGTGGTGGGAGAAACTGCAAAAAGCCTTTCGGAACGTTTCGGAAAGGTGTTGCAGAAAAGACAAAGTTTAACCATCAACCGAAGCGACAAATCAACTTCCATTTCTACGCAATTGGACAGTTTAATCCCAGCTTCAAAAATTTCAACTTTAACACAAGGGATGTTTGTTGGTGCAGTTTCGGATAACTTCGATGAGCGAATTGAACAGAAAATCTTTCACGCTGAAATTGTGGTGGACAATGAAAGTGTAGCATCAGAAACCAAAGCGTACCAAAAGATACCACAAATATTATCTTTCGTAAACCAGCAGGGCGAAGATGAAATGAAAAAACAGATTGAAGGGAATTACCGACAAATAAAGATGGACATTTTGAATATTGTAGAAAATGAATTGGAAAGAATTAAGAACGACCCAGATTTACAACATTTATTACAGCAGGCATAAAATGTTCTTACAACTACTTCAGTAAGCAGACAAATTTAAAAATGGTTGGTTAGGGAGTTATTATTAAATTTATTATGGTTCTTAAATTCTTTTTTTTGCTTTCTTTTGTTACCAACAAAACTTATTTGTATATCTTTGTCAAAATGTTGCGTAGATACACTGCCATATTATTCTTAATTGTTGCCCAAATAATGATTTTGGGGCACGGCATTGTATCGCACCATCACCACCTTGAAATTGTTAATGACGAACATCATAACGGCAAAAACAATGGCGAAACACCCTTAGAGATTGCATTTTCGGGTTTTATACACGCTGGTGAAAACATATCCTTTACAAATTCAAGCGAAACTAAAATTGTCATTTCCAAGGACGACGTAAAATCTATTAAGGCTCTGCCTATTCATTTTACTGCGCCCGTTGAATATATAGTTGACTATCAGAAAAATACTTTTCCACCAGATAGGCATATTATTTATCTACCACCGCTCCACGGAGCCTATTCCCTTCGGGGTCCCCCTTCATTCATTGTTGCTTAACTTTCAATCCTCGAAAGTTAAAATTTGACGTATGCCCATTTTTTCGGGCAAATTATTTATTTCTTACTATCAAATTTTTTAAACAATGAAAAAATCATTCATTATAGCGGCTTTTGCTGCCCTTACCTTAGTTGCCTGCAATACCAACGAGAAAAAATCTTCAGATAATACTGATCAAGTGACACCTGTGGAAACAGCAAATCAAGATAGCATTGATAAAGCACACGGGCATTCCCACGATCCTTCCGGTAATCATACTGCACCTGCTGCAAAAGCAGATAGTTCAACTGTAGCTCCTTTAAAGCAGGACAGTATTGATAAAGCACACGGACATAAGCATTAATTAATTTTTTAAGCAAAGTCTTATAATCATTGTAGCAAAGCCTGCGACTGTTTGGTATTGCGTACCCTTGTACGCAGTACTGCCAGGCTTTTATTGCCTAACTAAAAAATTAATTTCAAATGCAGTATGTAAAAATTGTTTTATCAATAGCCTTATTGCTATTGGTTTCAGGGTCGGCGTATGCTCACGGAGTAGATGAGGATACCCAAACTTTTTTAAGTGGAAATTCAGGCGTTGCTTTTGTACCGTTCCTGTATATAGGGGCAAAACATATGCTTACAGGTTACGACCACTTATTATTTCTTGTGGGCGTTATCTTTTTTCTTTATCGTCCAAAAGAAGTGCTTTTGTATGTGAGTTTTTTTACCATTGGTCATAGTATTACCCTTTTATTAGGTGTACTGGCAGATATGGCTATCAACGCTTACCTCATCGATGCTATTATAGCACTTTCAATCGTTTACAAAGGTTTTGATAATTTAGGTGGCTTTCAAAAATTCCTTGGTCGCCAGCCTAATACAAAAGCGGCTGTCTTAATCTTTGGACTTTTTCACGGTTTCGGTTTAGCCAGTAAATTACAGGAATTGAGTTTTGACCGAACAGGATTATTGACCAACCTGCTTGGTTTCAATATCGGTGTAGAGATAGGTCAATTCATCGCCTTAGCTCTTGTATTATTTGTTATCACCCTTTGGAGAAAATCACCGAGCTTTTTCAAATTCTCTACAGTTACCAATATGTTGCTTATGGCAGCGGGCTTTTTATTATTCGGCTACCAGTTAGTCGGTTATTTTAACTCTTAACAATTATCAAAATGTCAGAAATAGCACATAAAGTTTTAGATAAAAAATCTATCATAAAGCAGGTAATCATTGCTTTAATTATTGGAACCACCCTTCTCGTAAGTGCAGTATTACCAGCTGAATATGGTATAGACCCCTTAGGAATAGGAAAGGCAACCGGTTTCAGCAAGTTATATGTACCAGAAGGAAGTACAGAAAATCTAAGTTCAGAACCGCACAAGATATTGAAAATGGAAAATGTAGGTTCGCCGGCGGATGTGGCAAAGCCTGATGCCGCAAACAACCCTGCGCCTGCTACACAATTGGCAGAACGTACAGATGATGTAAGCGTAGTTATTCCTGCCGGTAAAGGATTGGAGTACAAAGTAAATATGTTGAAATACGGACAATTAAAATATGAGTGGATTACCGATAAAGGTGAACTGTACTTTGATTTTCACGGAGAGGTAAAAAACAACAGCAACTACTTTGAAAGCTACACCATTGCTTATTCAAACAATATGGCAGGTTCATTTCTTGCTCCGTTTGAAGGTCCGCAAGGATGGTATTTCAAAAACAATTCAAATGAGGACATTACTGTCAAAATCAAAATGAAAGGACAGTATCTCCTTAAACAATAACCATTCAAACAAGATTATGATATGTTAAACAACATCATTCATTTTTCAATAAAAAATAAGTTGGTAATAGGATTATTTACCCTGGCATTAATTTGCTGGGGTTCCTATTCCGTTACCAAACTTCCTATTGATGCAACGCCCGATATTACAGACAATCAGGTAATGGTAATCACAGTATCGCCCACATTGGCAGCGCAGGAAGTAGAACAGCTCGTAACCTTTCCGGTAGAGCAAACAATGGTAAGTATTCCCGGCATAAAAGATATGCGTTCTTTTTCTCGCTTTGGTCTTTCCATAGTTACAATTGTCTTTGAAGAAAAAGTAGACATTTATTGGGGAAGACAACAAGTTCAGGAGCGGTTGACCTTGGCTGCTAAAAACATACCCGAAGGTGTCGGTGTTCCTGAAATGGCACCGCTTACCACAGGTTTAGGCGAAATTTACCAATACGTCATCCATCCTAAAAAAGGATATGAAGACAAATACGATGCTACCGAATTAAGAACTATTCAGGATTGGATTATTAAAAGACAACTTTTAGGAACACCGGGAGTAGCAGAAGTAAGCGGGTTTGGCGGATTTGTAAAACAGTATGAAATAGCCATAGAGCCAGACAGGCTCGCCAGCCAAAACATCAATATATCCGATATTTTCACCGCTTTAGAAAAGAATAATCAAAACACTGGTGGTGCTTATATCGATAAAGGCCCAAATGCTTTCTTTATTCGAAGCGAAGGTTTGGTAAAGAATATTGAGGAAATTAAAAAAATCGTAGTTAAAAACGAAGGGGGCATTCCTGTTTTGTTAAGGGATGTGGCAGATGTCCGTTTCGGAAATGGGGCAAGATATGGGGCAGCAACAAGAAATGCGCAGGGAGAAACCGTTACCGGAATTGTGATGATGCTAAAAGGTGCCAACTCTTCTGAAGTAATTACCAATGTAAAAGCAAAGATTGAAGAAATTCAAAAAAGTTTGCCCGAAGGTGTAGAGATAGAGCCGTTTCTTGACAGGAAAAAATTAGTAGATGGCGCCATATCAACAGTATCAACCAACTTGGTAGAAGGTGCTTTAATTGTAATTTTTGTTTTGATACTTTTCCTTGGTAATCTGCGTGGCGGTCTTGTGGTAGCCTCGGTTATTCCATTGGCAATGCTGTTTGCCATAGCGATGATGAACCTTTTTGGCGTATCCGGAAACCTAATGAGCCTTGGTGCCATCGATTTCGGAATTATTGTCGACGGAACGGTAATCATTGTAGAAGCAGTACTACACCGAATAACAACCAGCAAAAACCGGTACGGCGGAGTAGAAAAACTTACACAAGAACAAATGGATGAAGAAGTGTTTCAGTCTTCAACCAAAATTCGTTCGGCAGCAGCATTTGGAGAAATCATCATTCTTATTGTTTACCTACCGTTACTGGCATTGGTAGGTGTAGAAGGCAAGATGTTTACACCAATGGCGCAAACCGTTTCATTTGCTATTATGGGCGCATTCCTATTGTCATTCACTTATGTTCCGATGATGTCTGCATTAGTCCTCAGCAAAAAGACCACGCACAAAGACAACTTTTCGGATAAAATGATGAGAGCCATTCAAAGAGTGTACAGCCCCATCATTGAAGGAGCAATGAAACGAAAGCTGTTGGTAATATCTATTGCCGTGGCAATGTTTGTTATAACCCTTTTTGCATTCAACAGAATGGGCGGAGAATTTATACCCCAATTAGATGAGGGTGACTTTGCAGTAGAAACAAGAGTTCCCGTGGGCAGTTCCATTAACCAGATGATAGATGTATCCCAAAAAGCGCAAGATATTTTACTGAAAAATTATCCCGAAGTAAAGCAGGTAGTGAATAAGATAGGTTCGGGAGAAATCCCTACAGACCCAATGCCGATTGAAGCCGGTGATATGGTCGTTGTTTTAAAACCTAAAAAAGAATGGACAAGCGCAGCAGATAGAGAAGAATTGATTGATAAAATGCAACAATCACTTGCTGTTATTCCCAATGCTACTTTCAGCTTTCAACAGCCTATACAAATGCGTTTTAATGAGTTGCTAACCGGAGCTAAGCAAGATGTTGTCTTGAAAATTTATGGAGAAGACCTGGATGTACTTTCAGATTTGGCTTCTGATGTAGGAAAGAAAATAAAATCCGTTGAAGGTGTAGAAGATTTGTATGTTGAAGAAATCACAGGATTGCCACAAATAAGCATCCAATTCGACAGAGATAAAATAGCACAATACGGTATGAACGTAGAAGATGTAAACAGTGCCATTGAAACAGGATTTGCGGGAAAAACTGCAGGCTTGCTGTACGAAGGAGAAAGAAGATTTGATGTAGTGGTAAGATTAGACAGCGCATCAAGAGCCGACATTACAGATGTACAAAACCTATTTGTAAGTACACCAACAGGACAGCAGATACCTTTAAGCGAAGTCGCCAATATTTCCTATAAACCGGGTCCTGTACAAATACAGAGAGATAATGCCAAAAGACGTATTACGCTTGGTTTCAATGTTCGTAACCGCGATGTAAAAAGCATTGTGAATGATATACAGGACATCGTTGCAGCCAAAGTAAAAATGCCGGCAGGTTATCATATTACTTACGGCGGACAGTTCAAAAATCTGGAAGAAGCCAATGCAAGACTTGCCGTAGCCTTACCGGTAGCGCTATTGCTTATTTTGCTATTGCTCTATTTTACATTCCGTTCTGTGAAGCAAGGTTTGCTGATTTTTACAGCTATTCCGCTTTCAGCTATAGGTGGTGTATTTGCATTGCTGATAAGAGATATGCCTTTTAGTATTTCTGCTGGTGTAGGATTTATTGCGCTATTTGGCGTAGCGGTATTGAACGGTATTGTACTCATTGCAGAATTTAACCGATTGGCAAAAGAAGGCGTTACCGATATTTATGAGCGAGTGCGCATTGGCACAAAAGTGAGGTTAAGACCCGTATTAATGACGGCAATGGTGGCATCATTAGGTTTTCTTCCGATGGCTATTTCTTCCTCATCAGGTGCAGAAGTACAACGTCCTTTAGCAACCGTGGTTATTGGCGGGCTGATAACTGCAACAGCGCTTACCTTACTGGTGCTTCCGGTGCTCTATATCTATTTTACAAAATCAACATTCAAAATGAAAAAGAATAAAACATTACCAACGGCAATATTGCTCTTAGGTTTTTTATGCTTTTCATCTACACTGAAAGCGCAGGTATCTTCTGGAACAAACACAAGAGTATTGACCTTACAGCAATCTATTGATGAAGCCGTAAAAAACAACAACAGCATAAGGATTGCCGAATACAACATCAATGTTCAAAAAGCTTTGAAAAAAGGAAGCGTAACCATTCCAAAAACTGAGCTTTCTTACACACAGGGCGTTGTAAGCAACCCAACCATTAATGATAATCTCATTAACGTGACCCAACGCTTTGACTTTCCTACACTGTACAGCAACCAGTCAAAACTGGCACAAGAAAAGATAATCAGCACAGAAAAATACAAAGCCGTTTCGGAAAATGAATTGATAGAAAATGTGAAGCTGGCGTATTTGCAATACCAGTATGTTCTGGAAAAAGGAAAACTCATTGCAGCGTTAGACAGTATTTACAGCAATCTGAGCAAAGCAAGTGATGCAAGATACAGAACGGGAGAAAGTACCAATCTTGAAAAAATGACCTCTTCCGTTCAGTTAAAACAAATTCAAAATGAACTTGAAAAAAACAATGCCGATGTGAAAATTGCCAAACAACAATTGCAAACTTTACTGAATACCACAGATGATATCAGCATTGCAGAAACCAACCTTACGGCTAAAGAATTACTATTAACTATCGAAAACTTTTCTGCAAATAACAATCCCATTATTGGATACCTGCAACAAGAAGTAAACGTAAGCCAGCAGGAAATACAGGTTGAAAAGAGTAAAATGTTGCCCGAAATTATTTTGGGTTATAGCGCTCAGACTTATAAAGGAATGCAGACCATCAATGGTATTGACAGGACTTATACCGGAAAAGACAGGTTTAGCTTTTTTCAAATTGGTATTGGCATTCCATTGTTTCCGGGAGGTTATAAATCAAAAATTAATGCAGCAAAAATTAACCGGGAAATTGCAGCAACACAGGTGGAGCTGAATAAAACCAACCTCAATGGTCAGTTAAAAGAATTGGAACAGCAATATGCCAAACTTCAGAATGAGCTGAATTATTATCAGCAACAAGCTCTGCCACAAGCCAATTTAATCATCAGCAATTCCGAAAAAAGTTTTAAAAGCGGTGAGGTTTCCTATGCCCAGCATTTGCAAAATTTAACGCTGGCAAATAACATTCGTACCGCTTACGTAGAAAGCCTGTACAATTTCAATAAGGCAATTATCGCCATTGAAACACTTTCCGGCAATAAATAATCATTAAAAAAATTAGAAAAATGAATAGTTCGTTCAAAAAATACATTCCCTTTTTACTAATCGTAGTAATTACGGTGTTATCCTGTAAAGACCAAAAAGAAACAGCTACAGAACAGGCAGTTACAGAGAACAAAACCGATACTGCATCCCAAGTAAAACAAATAACATTTACGCCAGACCAGTACAAATTATCGGATATACAAACGGGTACTATAGAACTGCGAAACCTAAGCAATATCATCAAACTAACGGGTGCAATTGAAGCCGAACCCAACAGTGTAGCCACCGTATCTGCACCTTTAGGCGGTTACATCAAATCAGCAGGTTTATTACCCGGGCAATTTGTAAAAAAAGGGCAACAATTAGCCACACTCGAAAACCCTGAATTTATTTCCATACAACAGGAGTATTTAGAAAGCATTGGCAGGTTAGAATACCTATCGCAGGAATACAAAAGACAACAGGATTTAAGAAATGAGGATATAAATGCAGCAAAAACCTACCAGCAGGTAAGTTCCGACTTCAAAGTAATGAAAGCCCGCATCTCAGGATTAGAGCAGCAAATGGCTTTGATTGGCATCAGTACTGCTTCTCTTAAAAGGAGCAATAAAATTTCGAGAACAGCGGGCATTTATGCACCCATATCAGGTTACATAAAAAACAGCAATACCAATATCGGAAAATACGCATCGCCTACCGATATCCTATTTGAAATTACAGGTACCAATGACCTACATCTTGCTTTAAATGCCTTTGAGAAAGATTTAGGCAAAATTCAGGTAGGGCAAACCGTTAGGTTTTCACTATCCAATGAAAATGATTACAAGCACACCGGAAAAGTATTTTTGGTTGGGCAGGCTGCAGACGATAAAAAGATGATACCCGTACATTGCCATTTTACTAAAGATGTAAAACTACTGCCGGGAATGTATGTAAAAGCGTGGGTAGAAACCGGAACAGATGAAAAAAATGCAGTGCCGAATGATGCACTTGTACAGTTAGAAGGAGTGGATTATATTATTGCGCAGACCAATGAAGGCAAAAACGGTTATACTTTTCAATTAATACAAGTTGCCAAAGGCATAGAACAAGAAGGTTACACGGGCATAGAATTACCATCAACAGCAAATCCTCAACAAATAAAAATAGTTACCAAAAATGCGTACACTATTTTATCAGCGATTAAAAATGCCGAAGAAGAGGAATAGTTAAGATTTGCCCCAAATAGAAGTTAAAATATGTCCCTATTTATATTACAAAACATTATCCACTATACGCTGCATTTTTTCTTTCCAGGGTTAGTTGCTTTTGTATTTTTTAAAAAGGAATGGAAAACGGTTTGGATAATTTTATTATCAACGATGCTTGTTGACATTGACCATCTGTTTGCCGAACCAATATTTGATCCAAACAGATGCAGTGTAGGATTTCACTTTCTGCATTCATATTACGCTATAGTGCTGTATGTTTTGTTGTTCCTATTTGGAAACAAAATAATAAGAATTATTGCCCTTGGTTTATTGCTGCATATGGTAGCCGATTTTCAGGACTGTTTGTGGTAGTGAACGATTAATAACAAAAATTTTAAGAAATGCTTTTAAACAAAAAAATATCTATTTCATACTTTGTTAAGCAAGTAAAATGGCAAATATTCTTTGTAGTTACCTTTGCTCTAACCATTGGTTTTCTGCATTTAACCCCTGTACTGGCAGATATTGCAATACCATTTAGCATATTGGCTCTTTTAGGAACTATTGTTTCTATTTTACTTGCCTTTAGAACCTCACAGTCTTATGAAAGATGGTGGGAGGCGAGGATTGTTTGGGGAGCTATCGTTAATGACTCTCGAATACTTACAAGGCAATTGAACCAATTTCTATCGACTAAAGAAAAAGAAGAAATTAAAATCTTTGCTCAACGGCAAATTGTATGGGTGTATGCTCTGGGCGAAACCTTGAGGAAAGTAGGATTTTCTTCAAAAGTCGAAGCGTATATTAATTTTCATAAAATTAGTGCTGTCAATATTCCAAACGCTATTCTTGATGAGCATTCTAAACAAATGGGTTTTTTAGCAGAACAAAGAAAAATTTCGGAGTTTCAGCAACTGCAACTAAACGAAACAATTACTAAGCTATGTGATAGTATGGGGAAATGTGAACGCATAAAAAACACGGTATTCCCAAGAGCGTACAGCCTGCTATTACATACATTAATCTACGTTTTTACCATCTTGGTGCCATTCGGATTAGAGCATTCGCAGTTTACTATACAAATTATACTGTCAATACTTATTCCTATAATGTTTATTGCCATAGAAAAAACCGCCATAATGATGCAAGACCCATTTGAGAATACACCTGTTGATACTCCGATGACATCGCTGGCTTTAACCATAGAAATCAATATCAAGCAAATGATTGGTGAAGACGAAATACCCCAAAAGAAAGACAATGAGCTTTATTTTGAAATGTAGTGGTACTTAAGTTTTTATTATCAAACCTGTGTATCTGTCGTACAGAAATCAAAATTAAATAGACAATGAATAAAATAATTAAACCAATTATAGAACCCTTCAAATCTCTGAGGAATGCTACTTTTGCAAAGCTATATTTCGCCCAAATCGCAAGCCTTTTGGGTGATGCTTTTACTTGGCTCGGTTTGGCTTTGCTTACCTACCAAATGAGCCCTAAAAACGCAGCGGCAATATTAGCATCAGCCCTTACTTTAAGGGTAACAGCCTATATTCTCTTTTCGCCTTTTGCAGGTGTTGTATCAGAAAGATTTCAACGAAAGCAGATACTGCTCGTTACACAGGTGGCAAGAATGACAATCGTATGTGCGTTACCATTCGTTAATGCCGAATGGCAATTATATGGGTTGATATTTGCCTTGAATGTATTTGCAGCATTTTTTACACCAACTTATAGGGCAATTATTCCACAGATAGTTGAAAAAGAAATTTACAGAGAAGCCAATGGTTTATCAATGGCAACATTTCAGTTATTGAGTGTTTTCGGACCCGCACTGGCAGGGATTTTCGCAGTATGGATGGGTGCTACACAAATATTTTTCATAAATGGTGCAACTCTTTTCGTTGCTATACTTATAATACTTACTATTCCCAAAGGAACATTGCAAAAAGGTGTAAATAATGAGAATACAGCATCTAAAAATACGTGGAATGAAGTATTAAAAGGCATTCGATTACTATTCGGTAACAAAATTGTTCGTTTCGCTTTAAGCATCGAGTTTATATCAGCTATTGCAGGAGCTATCATCTTAGTAAATACAATAGGTTTGGTTAAAAATTCCTTGAAATTGGATGACCAACATTACGGTTGGATAATGTCAATTTTTGGCGTGGGTGCAGCTATTACCGCATTCTTATTGGGAAGTTTAGACAAATCGAAAAGTAGAAGTGTATCCCTAATAAGCGGTGCAATGTTACTAGGTATAGCCATTAGTTTTGCTAATTTTTTACCATACAACGGAGTAATGTTTTTATGGGTTTTGGCAGGTATCGGTCAAACATTAGCAGATATGCCGTCCGAAACCCTAATCGGCGAAAATATTGAAGCCAAAGACCACGGCAAAGTATATGGTGCTCATTTCGCATTTTCCCATTTATGGTGGGCAATAGCCTATCCCATTGCAGGATTTTTAGGTACACAGTTTCCCGGTCGGGAGTTTTTGTATGGCGGTATTGCCACAATTATTTTAGCGATTGCAGCTATTCTGCTGATTAGAAAACCACAGGTAAAACAATAAAAATGGCTTAATGAAAATAATTAGGACATTTATTAATTAGCCCAGATATTAATCCCAAAAGATAAATATATGACTAAATTCTTCAATGAAACGTTGCATAAACTAGAAACTGAAATCACAGAAATTGAAGCGGAAAGCTGTTTTCAAAAAGTTGAAGCAATCATCAACCTTATTGTAAATTCTTTGTCCGAATTAAAGGAGTATGTCCTGAAAAATGAATTCCAAGATAAAGAGGAAGAAATCCGCTTTTTCAAATATCAGAAACCTGTAATTGTTGCCAAGCTTATTTTTTACAACGCCATCTATAAAATCGAAACCAAAAGACCCTACGGTGCAAAACTCATTAAAAAATACTTAAATATAGAATTAAGGAAATTGAAAAGATTTTTTGAAAGTAATCTTGAATTTTATAAATACTATCGAACCAACAATACCTACATTGATGAAAAAATTTTTGTACGTGGCAAATATGATATTAAGCTAAGTTTAGATACTTTTTATTTTCAGGCAGACCATACCTTTTCGACTTCTCACGATTATAAAGTTGCAAAAATTATTGCCAATGACCAGCTTCAAATTTACATCGAAAACCAACTTCATAAAGCAACAAACGAAGAAAAATCAACCGATTTGCCCACACTAAATTGGACTGCCAGTAAAACGGCGTTGATAGAACTAATTTATGCTTTGCATTCCCAAGCTGTTTTTGAAGGTGGAAACATAGATCTAAAAGTGATAGCCAAAACATTTGGACAAACTTTTAATATAGATTTAGGCGATTTTTACCACACTTACATCGAACTGAAAAGCCGCAAAATCAACCGTACAAAATTCCTTGATAACCTTAAAGAAAGTCTTCTGAAAAAAATGGACGAACAAGACGAAATGTAAACGGTTTGATATTTTTAAACACCTCTTGAAAGATGAATGCTTTTATTCTTTAAAGCACTTTCGGGATTGGCTGTTTTTAGCGTTTGTTTTTCAATTTTTTCTTTCTCTTCGCCTTTATTTTCGGGGTTTATTGATAATTGTATCTTCCGTTCAACCGAAGCCAATTCAGTTTTCAGTTCACTCAATCTGTCTTCTTTTGCCCAAGTCCCATTTATCACTTCCTGAAGCACAGGTAAATCTTTTTGTATTTCTACGATTTTCTTTTTCTCTTGGTCGATGTAGCTTGGTAATTTTTCCAATGCGTTTAGGAAATTCATTGCAGCCAGCTTTTCATCTTTAGCAATTAAACCGTTGTTGTAGGTATATTTAATGTTTCCTTCGCCCTGAACCAAAAATCGGTTTACCCGAATATCCAAACCTTCTTTTTCAGACATTTCGGTTTTTACCAACAACGTAAATCCGTACAAATTTCCAATCTCTTCGTACTGACCGCCAGTTCGAGATTTATCTGCAAGTTGGCTAAGCTTTGCACCGATTTGTTTAATATCCGCATTGAGTGTTAAGCCGTCCAATTGCACAGGATTTTCGATTGTACCGTCCGAACGTTTTTGGATACGCCCTTGCAGATTATTCCAATCAAGGCTCATACGGTCAAAGCGGGATTGAGCTTTATGAAGTTCAGCCGTATAGTCTTCCAATTTGTACTTCGCACTATATCTTGAACGGTTAAATGCCTGTTTTTCGCTTTCCAATCCTGCAATCTGTTTTTCTAATTTGGCTTTATCCAACAGGTCGGTATTTCCCGAAAGGATAGCCACATATTCCGAAAAATTCATTCCTGATTTTTCGTCCATACTGCCCTCGTCAATAGTCCGTTTGCCGAGATTATTGTTTTTTAATTGGTCAATGAATAGCTGTTTATTGTACAACAGGTTAAACTTATAGCTATCCAATGATTTTTCTACAGCATAGATAATCACATCTACTTTATTGTCGGCAAAGAATTTGGCAATCTTATTGCCTTTTCGGACTGCCCGACCGTCCCTTTGGGCAAGGTCACTTGGTCGCCACGGTGTATCTAAATGATGGACGGCAACGGCTCTTTTTTGTGCATTCACACCTGTACCCAACATACTTGTAGAACCGAACAGCACACGTATTTTACCCTCGTTCATTCCTTTGATAAGCTCCTTACGCTGCTTGTCATTTTTGGCTTCCTGTATAAAACGGACTTCGTGTGCGGGTACGCCGTGGTCTTCTACAAGTTTGCGTCTGATTTCGGAGTACATATTCCATTCGCTAGGCTTGTAGGTTCCTAAATCTGAAAAAACGAACTGCGTTCCTTTCTGTGCATTGTATTGGTTGTAATATTTAGCAATAGTTGCAGCACAATGCGAAGCTTTGCTATCGGGATGGTCTTCATATTTTCCATTTACCATCCGCATATCGAGTGACATTTTGCGGGCGTAATCCGTAGCAATGAGCATCTTCGCCTTTTCTTCGCTTTGCGACAACGGTGGTCTTCCGAGCAACTCGGCATTTCCCGTTTTTGCAAAATCCATCAATTTTTGAATAAATGCAGACTGGTCTGGAGTGGGCGGAATATTATACAATATCTCATTCTTATTCGGTCGGTCAATGCCTATATCCTTTGCGGTTCGGTAATCTGTGATTTCCGAGTAGAATTGCGCCAGCTCCGGCACTTTGATAAAGTAGCGGAAACGCTCTTTTGCTACAATGTTGTTAGCAACCGAAAATTCATAATCGGTCGTTTTCCTTGCATAGATGGCTGCCCACGCATCAAAAGAATGAATGCCTTGTTTTTCCATTGCTCTTGGTCGCAGGTATTTGAACAGCAGGTACAGTTCGGTTAATGAGTTGCTGATAGTTGTACCTGAAAGAAAGGTTGCTCCCATATCTGCATTAATACGTTCCTGAATGGTGCGGATTGCAAAGAGCAGGTTCATTGCTTTTAGGCTTCCGTCCACATTTCCCAATCCCGCAACTCTTGAATGTCTTGTGTTAAACATCAGATTTTTGAATTGGTGGCTTTCATCTACGAACAAATGGTCAATACCCATCATCTTAAAGTCCACTACATCATCTTTGCGGTTCTCAATATCGTGTTCAAGGGTTTTGAGCTTTACTTCAAGGTTTTCTTTTCGCTTGATTACTCCTGCAAGCATTCCTCTGGTAATTTCTTTGCCTTGCGATTGCAGCGCATCGAGGTTTCGTTCTACGCTATCTAACTCGATTTGGAGAATTTCCTTTTGCATTTCGGGCGATTGCGGTATCATTCCGAATTGGTCGTGTGTGAGAATAACACAATCCCAATCGTTGTTTTTAATATCGCCAAAAATCCGCAGACGTTTTTGGGGCGTAAAATCTTCTTTGCCCGGAAACAGTATTTTGGCGTGTGGGTAAGCGGTGCGGTAGGCTTCGGCAATTTCGTGAACATTGCTTTTCAGCCCGATAATCATCGGCTTATGGGCCAATCCCAAACGTTTCATTTCCTGTGCTGCGGTACACATCACAAGGGTTTTTCCTGCACCTACTTCGTGGTCACAAATTGCCCCGTTGTTCAGCTTTATCATCCAAACGGCATCCTTTTGGCTTGAATACAGGTCTTCAATGCCCAATGCCTTACGGTCTAAGCCCGGAAAGTCCTGATGAGTTCCATCATAATTCGGACGGACAAAGTAGTTAAACGTGTCGTTGTATTGGTTGGTCAGCCTGTTTTTAAACTCATCATTTTGCGCGTGAAGCCATTCGGTAAAGGCGGTACGGATTTCATCAATCTTGGTATTCGCTATTTGTATGGCTTCCATATCCCGCACCTTGACCTCTTGGTCGCCAACCATTACTTTTTTGGTAATATCCGGCGTGGTATTAACCAATGCGTGTTTGAGCAAGGCAATCCCGTCAAACGTCCGGCTTTCAGCTTTGACAGCGTATTTCTCCCATATATGCAAATTCTTACTGTCGCACTTTACTGAAAAGTCATCGGAGCTTTCAGAATAATGAACGAGTACGTCCGTATCAAAAAGATGTGAAGCAAAGCGGGCATAAATGCCAGTGGTTATCCAGCGTTCGCCCAAATTAAAATCGAGTTCCTCAAATTCAATACGTCTTGGTCGGGCTTCTTCCAAAACGGTAAGGCTTGCTTTAGCTTCGGTATCATCGGGATTGCGTTCGAGATACGATTTGACTTCTTGGGCTTTCTCCACTACGTTGCCAGCAATCCATCGTTCGGATATTTCATATTCCTTTTGTAATGGATTGTAGAAAATGCGACCGTGTAAGGCTTCTTTCAAAGCATCGTCGGTCATACCACTGATTTCGGACATATACTCCAAATCCACGCTTCCGTATTTGTTCAGCGAAGCCGCTAATGCTTCTTCTGGATTGTCCGTTGCTATGGTTGCGGTAGAAAAACTTACAGGTCGGCTGAATATATCCGCTTTGTGTGTTACACCACCAACAACACGCTCCAAATAAGGGATTTCCTTTCCGGAACTATCCGTTTTAATGAGCTTGATATTATCGGCACTGTTGAGGTTGCCGTATCTTTTAACAAAGGCATCGTATAAACGGTTAAGGTTTTCCCTTTCTTCCTTGTATTCAGTCTGAAATTTTGCTTCTTTGTTGTAAAGCTCTTGGTAAACATCACGTACAGCAATGTACGCTTCGGCTCTTGCTTTCTGTAAGGTCGGTAAAGTTAAAGGGTGGAAAACTGCCGTACCGTCTGATGTATCTACATCTTGCAGATAACCGACCCAACCATTATCCACAACAAGACAATCGTTACGGTGGTACGATTGCAGTTCGCCACTATAAGGAGCAGGTTCGGGAATGGTATTGGGAACGGCTGGCTTATCAGCTTGGCCATTCCC
>Ga0116157_10000144_pt1 | contig 79241 bp, 66 predicted proteins | sample AD_UKC048_MetaG_FD_89882 | JGI IMG/M metagenome (GOLD analysis project Ga0116157, IMG submission 89882) | Active sludge microbial communities of municipal wastewater-treating anaerobic digesters from USA - AD_UKC048_MetaG | ecosystem: Engineered > Bioreactor > Anaerobic > Digestate | place: USA... | reverse complement strand
TAGAGCACCATAGGGATAAACCCAACAGTGAAACGGGTAACTGGATACTAGAATAAGGTTAAAGAATTTCATTCTTTACTGCTTTAAAAACCTATGGATTTTCAATCCATAGTGGTTTAGTTAGAAAAGAAACTGGCTACACCTTCAAAGCTTTGGCCGAGTTGGAATACTACGTAATTAGTGATCGTGAGGATTTCTACCCAGGAGTTGACCAAAAGGGATATCACGCATCGGAACCATACGCAAAGTACGAAAATCTTCGTCGCGAGGCATTGCTTTACGTTGCTCAGGCAGGTGGAAAAATTAAGTACGGACACTCGGAGGTGGGTTGTTTTATGACCGAGGATAAACTCTATGAGCAGCACGAGATAGAGTTTTTACCAACCAATGCAGAGGATGCTGTTGACCAATTGGTAATAGCTAAGTGGATTGTACGTATGCTAGGATATCGCTACGGCGTTGAAATTAGCTACGCTCCTAAAATCATTGTTGGTAAAGCAGGTAGCGGTTTGCATTTCCATATGTTAATTGAGAAAGATGGTAAGAATTTATTGGTTGAGGATAGTAAACTAAGCCCATTGGCTAAAAGAATGATTGCGGGTATTCTTGATTCTGCTGATGCTCTAACTGCATTTGGAAACACTATTCCTACATCATATTTACGCCTAGTGCCGCATCAAGAGGCTCCAACCTATATATGCTGGGGCGATAGAAACCGTTCGGTTGTTGTGCGTGTTCCACTTGGTTGGACTGGCGCAAACAATATGATTGCCGATGCTAATCCAGTTGAATGTGGTTGTCAAGGTCCAAAGGAAAGTAAGCAAACTTACGAGTTCCGTGTTGCTGATGGTTCTGCTGATCCACACTTAACTGTTGCAGGATTAATCATTGCCTCATTGAACGGTATTCGCCGTGCCGATTCTTTGGAGATGGCAGAGAAACTATATGCGCACGTAAATATTTTTAGCCCTGAATTCAAAGAAAAATTAGCATCACTTAATCAACTTCCAGCATCGTGCTTCGAATCCGCTGATGTTTTAGATAAGAAGCGTGCAATTTTTGAGGCCGATGGTATTTTCCCAAAAGGAATGATCGATTCTAAAATTAAGAAGTTGAAATCATACAACGATAAGGGTTTGAGCGAAAGAATCTACGGCAAGAACGAGGAAATTAAGACACTAGTTGAGCAATATATTCATATTGCCTAAGGATAAATATTCTGTAAAACTTAAAGCCCTGCGATTTTTCGCAGGGTTTTTTGTTATGTGCATGAAACAATTGGAAAAAATATTATAAATTACATCCGTAAAAGGCTGTTTTTATGGCTTCAAAGGTAGCAATACTGATAGTGAACGGAGTCCTTCCATTCGAAAATTTACAGGATTCATTGGAGGGCTCAGGATATTCATGTGTTGTTATGGAGAATATGGCCTCGGATATCGATTTGCCTAGTTTTAATGTTTGTATTATTGGTGTTTCCAATTTAAATCAGAAGGATAAATTAGTATCGCTCTCAAAAAGATATCTCGACAAGCCTTTTATATACTATTTAAGCAGCGAGGTAATAGCGCAGGCCGATGAATTTGATATTATTTGTGAATCGAACCAAATAAACACGTCGTTTACCAGCCGAGAGATAGAACTAGTTATTGAACTTACGAGCATTAAGCGGATGCAGGTTTTTGCATCATCATTTTCCGATAAAAATCCCAACTCGAATCATGTTCGATTAAAAAAAATTATTCCTGAGGAGCAAGCATGGCGGGTTCTTTTTGAACAGTCGCCCAATGGAATTCTTTTGGCCGATCATCATGGGAATATTATTTACACAAATCAAGCTGCTGGCGAAATGCTAGGTTATAGCCCACTGGAATTGATAAAAATGAGGTTTCACGATTTGGTTTCGGAAGATGTTAAGCCTCAGGTTGATATAAATATTCGACGAATTATCAATGGAGAATCACTTATAACAGAGGTTTACAATTACCGGAAGGATGGCAGCAAGCGTTACGTTCAGCTTCACGAGGCTCGGGTAATTTTCCCGGATGGGAATTTCGGAATACTTGATGTCTCAACTGATATATCGAGGGCCAAGCAGGCCGAGGAGGCTCTGTTTGAATCGATGGAGAAGTATCAGATTTTAGTAGAGAAATCGAACGATGGAATTATATACGCTAAGGATGGGGTAATTACTTACGCAAACCCTCGAATTTTGGAGATGCTTTCCATTTCACAAAGCGAATTTATTGGGCATCCCATTACAAAATTTCTTCATCCTAAGGAACATGGTAAAATTTTAAGCAGGTACGAACGCCGGTTAAAGGGAGAGGCAGAACCCACAATTTACGAAACTACGTTACTAAACTCGAAGAATGAGTCCATACCGGTTGAGTTTAATGTCAACCTAACAAAACTGCAGGGCGATATCATTACGATAGTTTTTATTCGGGATATAAGTCTTAGGAAGGAAACAGAAAAGGCTATACGCGAAAGCGAGGAGAGTTACCGAGGGTTGTTCGATAATGCAAGCGAGGCCATTTACATTCTTGACTCTAGTGGGGTATTCTTGGATGTTAATATTAATGGTCAACGGATGTATGGTTATTCAAAGGAGGAAATAGTTGGTTTGACTCCAGAGGACATAGCTGAATCCGGTTTGAATGACTTTGTGGAAATAAAACGAAAGTTAAAGTTAGCATATCAGGGTCATAGCCAAACATTAGAATTCTGGGGCCGAAAAAAGAATGGCGATGTTATACCCAACGAGATAATTCTAAGCAAGGGAAATTACTTTGGTTTGCAGGTTGTAATGGCTATGGCTCGCGATGTTTCGGAACGAAAGAATGCTGAAGCCATACTTAAGGAGAGTGAGGATAAGTTTAGAACGCTAACCGAACAGTTACCTGTTGGATTATACAGATTATCTTCTGCAGGCGATATAATTTACTCCAATCCAGCATTCGCTGATATACTTGGCTTTACATCTGTTGATAAACTCATAGGGCAGAATATTTCAAACTTCTCAAGTAGTAATTTTATAGGGAAAATAATTGAAAAAGATAATGTAGATGTTAGACTTCCGAGCGAAGAGGAGATGAAGAGGATTGATGGTTCAAGAATATGGGTTCGCAATCAAGTTCGAGTTCACTATAGCGCTGATAATGAGATTTATTATGCTGATGGAGTAATGCTCGATATTACAGACCGGAAGTTAGCTTTAGACTCAGTCCGCGAAAGTGAGGAGAAGTTTAGAGCTATGGTTTCCGCAATCCCTGACCAGCTATTCCGTATATCAGGCGATTGCATACTCATTGATTTTGCCCCATCGGAGCAGACCTACTATCCATCTTTAGTTCTAGATATGCTTGGTAAATCGCTTAAGGATATTTATCCCAAGGATGTTTTTGATAAATTTAATCTTGCAATTTCGAACTGTAAACAGGGGCTAACTCTCGAAACATTTGAATATCAAATTGCCACAAGAAATGAAACCTACTACTATGAAACGCGAATAGTACCTTCGGGGAACAATATTTTTCTAGTATTGCAAAGAGATATTACTCAGCGAAAAAAAGTAGAGGAAGAGGTTCGTATGTTGGCACAGGCTGTAACGAATGTTCACGACAGCATATCGATTACCGATTTAAACAATAACTTCTTATATGTTAATCCTGCGTTTACAAGCATATACGGATATTCACTCGAAGAAATTGTGGGTAAAAATGCTTCACTACTAAAGCCTATTGATGCCGAAATGGAGCATGGTCAAACAATTCTGGAGGAAACAATTAAACATGGCTGGCAGGGCGAGTTGATAAATGTGAAGAAGGATGGCTCCGTTTTTCCAATTTACCTCTCCACTTCGTGTGTCTTTGACGAAGATGGATTACCAATGGCTCTGGTGGGTATAGCAAACGATATTAGTGAGCGAAAGCGAACTGAGCAGGAGTTGATTAGAGCAAAGGAGAAGGCAGAAGAATCCGACAGGCTTAAAACAGCGTTCCTCTCGAATATGAGCCATGAGATTCGCTCTCCTATGAATGCGGTGCTGGGCTTTATTCAACTTATTAAGGCCGATGAGCAGTTGTCTGAAACAGGAAAACAGTATGTCGATTTAATTCAGAATAGTGGCAATCAGTTATTGTCCTTAATTGAGGATATTATTGATATTTCGAAAATTCAATCAAATCAACTTCGCTTAGCAAAGAGTTATTTTGATTTGAATCAGTTATTGGAAGAGTTGTTTTTGGTTTTCTCAACACAACTTAAGGCTAGGGAAAATGTTCAGGCAATGCTTTTTCGCCCAGAACTTGCCAACCCTTCGCCATTTAGCGTATTCTCCGACCCTGTTCGTATTAGGCAAATACTAACGAACTTACTCAGTAATGCCATTAAATTTACTCCTAGCGGTAGCATTAAATTTGGCTATACTGTTATTATCGACGACTATTTTCCACGAATACAATGCTACGTGAAAGACTCAGGTATTGGCATTTCAACTGAAAATCAGATGCTAATATTTGAACGGTTCCGACAAGCCGATGATTCGTATACTAGATTATACGGAGGCTCTGGATTAGGTCTGGCTATTTCAAAAGGTTTGGTTGAGTTGCTGGGTGGACATATTTGGGTAGAAAGTCAGGTAGGCGAGGGCTCTGAGTTCTTTTTTACAATACCCTACATTGTTGATGAGCAAAAGGAAATAGAACTATCGAGGAGTTTTAACAAACAAAATGAAGGAGTTAGCTTATCTTTGAAGGGTAAAACTATACTTATTGTTGAGGATACAAAGGATATTAGGCTGTACTTTGAAAGAATTCTTGAGCGTAGGGAGGCTCGCATTGTTTTTGCATCTACAGCTACTGAGGCTCGGAAGCTGTTTAAGCAAGAAAAAAATATCGATTTAGTTTTGCTAGATATTAGATTACCCGATGCCGATGGCTACGACCTTGCGTTGGAGTTCAAGAAAATTAAACCCGATTTGCCAATAATAGCACAAACAGCCTATGCCTTACAATCGGAACTGAATAAAAGCATTGAAAGTGGTTGCGATGATTATATAACTAAACCATTGGATTCAGAAGCTCTGTTTGATAAGATTAACAAACTTATAGGCTAAGGAGCCAACCTCTCAATCATCCATTTTTCGTTAATAAATGAGTATTGTATTCTATCGTGTAAGCGGTTAGGGCGTCCCTGCCAAAACTCAAAAAGTGTGGGTTTTAGAATATAGCCACCCCAATTTTTCGGGCGAGCAATGCTTTTGTTGTGAAACTCCTCGTCAAAGTCTGACGTCAAGTTTTCCAAGTATCGTCGACTAGGAATTACACTGCTCTGTGGCGATGCCCAGGCTCCAATTTTGCTTTTTTCGGGGCGTGTTCTAAAGTATTTATCGCTTTCGGAGTCGTTTACTCTTGCAACTTTGCCCTCAATTCTAACCTGACGTTCCAGTTCGGGCCAATAGAAATTCATTGCAGCATAGGGGTTTTGGAGTAAGTTTTTCCCTTTGCGACTATCGTAATTTGTGAAAAAAGAGAATCCCTCTGCATCAAACTGCTTGAGAAGCACAACCCTTGCTGAGGGTTTGCCCTCGAAAGTTGAGGTAGCTAATGTCATAGCGTTTGGCTCTGGCAATTGGGAATCAATGGCCTCATTCAGCCAAAATTCGAACTGTGCAATTGGGTCGGTACTAACTTCCGATTCATTTAGCGACTTAAGGGAGTATTCCCTCCTAAGTTTAGCAATATCAACCTTTGTCATTCTATCTGTAAATCTATTTTGGTTTTATGGCTATTAATTGCACTACGAATGCTCGCATTTAGGTCGAAACCCAGTATAAGCCCAAAAGCATTGAAGTAAAGCCAAATCTGAAATACAATTAATCCCCCCAGCGAACCGTAGAATTTATTGTACTGCCCAAACTGATTTACATAGTATGAAAAACCCAACGAGGTAATAATAATTAAAACGGTTGCTAGCAATGCTCCAGGCGAAAAAAAGCGAAATTCCTCCTTCTTGGCTGGGGCTAAATAGTAGACTACAGATATTCCAAAAAAGAATACCGCAACTACTAGTAGCCATTTTCCAAACAAAAGAATGCTCATAATAGCCTTTACCTTAATTAACCCCCAATCCACCAAAAGGTTCAAAAAATGTTCGCTGAAAAACATCAGCGCAAATCCTAACATCACAATAAATGGCAGAATAAAGGTTAGCAAAAAGGCAATAATATGTTGCTGAATGAATGTTCTAGTTTCAATGGCATGATAGGTTGCATTAAATGCATCTATTAAAGAACTAACGCCATTATGGCTAAAGAAGAGAGCTGCTAGAAAACCAAACGAAAGTAAACCAGTGCTTTTCATTGTTACAACCTCAATTAACGTGGCCTCAACTGTTTGGTAAGCGTGCACAGGCATTATACCCTGAATTACTGATAGGAGTTGCTCCTGAAAGTTTGATATGGGGATATGTGGTATTAAGGTAAAGATAAAAATTAGTGTGGGAACCGTTGCCAAGAAAAAACTAAACGCAACGGATGAGGCCCTTGTAGTTATTGCGCCGTTTACAATTCCTTTAAAGAAATATCGAATTACGGAAGTGACGGGAACACCCTTTAATCCAGGTGTTGAAAAGCGGTCTACGCGCCTATAAAACCATTTAAGGCGTATCCAATTAGAGTGTCTAAATTTCTTTAAAAAACCGATTTTCTTATTTTCAACCATTATATCAACTAAACCTTTTTGAGGTTCATATCAATACTTTTTATTTGATGTGTTATGGCTCCAACCGAAATATAATCGACCCCACAAAGCGCATAATCTCTAATTGTATCGAGTGTTATTCCGCCCGACGATTCGGTTTCGAATTTCCCGTTTATTAGCCTTACAGCCTCGCGCGTTTTTTCAACCGAAAAGTTATCGAGCATAATTCTGCGCACGCCACCAACCCTAAGAACAATTTCGATATCCTCTATTGAGCGGGTTTCCACTTCAATATCAATGCTTAATCCTTTTTCTTTGATATACTGATTCGCCTTTAGAATAGCGCTTTCAATTCCGCCTGCAAAATCGATATGGTTATCTTTCAGCATAATCATATCGAATAGCCCCATTCTATGGTTGTGCCCGCCACCAATTTTTACAGCCATTTTATCGAAAACACGCATGCCTGGTGTGGTTTTTCGGGTGTCGAGTATTTTAGCGTTGGTTCCATGGCAACGGTTTACGTATTCGCGGGTTTGGGTAGCAATACCACTCATACGCTGCATAATGTTCAGAACAATTCTTTCGGCCTGTAGTAAGGTGTGTATATTACCTTCGGCTTTAAATACAAAGTCGCCAAAAACCAATTCTTTCCCATCGGATTTGAATGCTTCAAACTTTACATTTGGGTCAAGGCGATGGTAAACTCGCTTTGCAATGTCAGTTCCAGCAACAATACCATTTTGCTTCATCATAAGATGAACAGCGCCTGTTTCAGAGCGAGGAATGCACGATAGCGATGAGTGGTCGCCATTTCCAATATCTTCGGCAATGGCTAAATCTATTAGCGAATTAATAAAAGGCTCGTAGTTCATAAACAGACAAGGTAATTACTGGTTGTTGCTATCATCGTCGTTCTCAATTCGGAGCTGGTGTATGTAGGATTTTCCATCCTCAGTTTTTAGAAAAATGGATACGCGCAGCACGCTATTTTTTGTTTGTAGTTTACCAATAGCAAATGCCGATAAATCCTTTACACCCTGATGATTTATTGTGAATTTTACTGGTTTGTTTCGCTCAAAGAAACTTTTCATTAACTGTATAGCCTGTGTTTGACTGTAGAAATTCTCCTCGTCAAAAATCTCCAACTCAATAGTTTTGTAAAAATTTTTTGAAAGAGCTTCAGCATCGCCAGCCTGAATGGCATCGGCCGCTTTCTTAATAACATCCTTTGGTTCCTGTTGATTAACAATTGCATCGGCAGTTGAAATAACCAGCAGGAATAGTGCCAATAAATAAAGTCTAAGTTTAACCATCTTTCTCATTTTCTGCATGTTGAAAAAATATGCTTTACTGTTAATTTATTACAGAGTAAAACATAGTAACAAACCTTAAGCCAAAAGGCATTCAAAAAAAGATAATTATAGGTTGAATTCGTCCCTAATAAAACAACCGTTCCATAAATCTTGGGTAAATTTAGGCCGTATTTCTTAAAATACCTAATTTTAATGTTTGTTATTGAAGTACAAATTTAAATTGTAGCGACCTAATAGTATGAAGATAACCCTTATTCTTGTTGGGAAAACCGATAAGGACTTTTATATAAAAGGAATTGATGAGTATGTAAAGCGGATTGCTCGGTACTGTAAGTTCGAGATTAAGGTTATACCCGAGTTGAAGAATACGAAGTCGATGTCAGTTGATGTACAGATGCAGAAGGAGGCGGAAAGCATTCTACCATTGATTCAGGGTGCGCAGGAGATAATTCTGCTCGATGAGCATGGACAGGAATTCAACTCTGTAGAATTTTCAAAATTTATAGAGAAGAAAATGGTTGTTGGTCAGCGCGATTTGTTTTTTGTGGTAGGAGGACCCTATGGCTTTGCAGATAAGGTGAAGAGCGTGGCGCATTCCAAAATATCGCTATCAAAATTAACCTACTCTCACCAGTTAGTTAGGTTGGTTTTTGTGGAACAACTTTACAGGGCGTTTACCATTATTAAAGGAGAGCCATACCATCATCCATAATTTAAGGCCTGATTTTTGTTATAGATTGATGCATTAAATTTTAGTTTTTAAATGAGCAAACGTTTACTTGGTGCAATACTCGCCATTTCTGCAGCGGCTGTTTTAATCCTGACGTCGGAGTTTGCCTTCCGCTTAACCCCAAGTATTCAGTTTAACCAACCCAACGCCAATAAGCTTCAGCGTAAAATTGAGCGTGAGTTGGAGCATTCCAAGCATTTGGCCCAAAAATTTTTAAAAAGCACTGAGGGTACTAGTAACTCAGAACTATATGAGCAGGGGATTGGCTTTGCCGAAAAAAAACTTCGCACAAGGGGAACTCAGCTATTTATTTTCAATGAAGATACCCTAAGCTTCTGGACATCGAAAATTGATTTATCATCACTTAAGCGCGACACATCAAAGGTAACTCTTCAGAAATTACAGAGCAACTACTACTTTGCCCAGTGGATAAGCATTGGGAGTAAAAGCGTACTTATTCTTGACTTGTTCTACTCTGAGTATTCTTACCAGAATAAATACCTTCGAAATACTTTTGCGAACCATTACGGGGGGCTCGATGACTATAGAGTCTCATTGGAGTTAATTTACAACGGCATTCCTATTCGACCCAATGGTGTCGAAAACTTTTACTTGGTTCCCGTTGACGATTTCAGAAAAAGTTCAATTGCTGTATCAAAGCCAGTAATTCAGTGGATTAGTTTTATTCTACTTGTTATTGGCATCCTTTTTTTGTTTAGTATAGATTATTTTAGACGACGTACCCTACTCAAAGTATTAGGTTTTATTGGAGTTGTTTTAGCAATAAGAGCCATTAGCCTATACTTAGGCTATCCGATTAGGGCGGATGGAATGCTTTTTGGCCCTAAACTTTTTGCCCACTCAAACTTCAATTCATCTCTTGGCGATTTTCTTGTTAACTCAGCGCTAGTATTTATTTGTGTGGCATTTATTTATAGGAATATTTCAAGATTAGCAAAGTTGATTGTCGGTAAACGGAAACTCATTGCTGTATTAACTGCTCCTATTGTAATTGTTTCGTTTTTTTTAGTTGATGGAATGTTCACTTCATTGGTTTTACATTCCACTTTGACTTTGGAAACATATCGTATCTTTAATATATCAATCTACTCTGTGATTGGATATTTTTCTATAGCGCTTTGGGTTGCATCTGCTATTCTGGTTACAAATGCTTGGCTAAGACTATTTTTTGAAAAATTAAAGTTGAGGTGGATACTAATTGCGCTGGTAATCGGACTGTTTGTTGTTGCAGTCTTTTCTATTCTTATGGGTATAATGCCAACAATTTTTGGTTTTATATGGATGATTATAACCATTGGAATTTTTATAGGGTTTATAATTTTCAAAAGGGATACGATTTCACTTCGTGGATTTTTAGTAATACTCGGGTTCTTATCGTTATACTCAGTTACAGTTGTGTCGCATTTTTCGTTTCAGAAGGAGGAGGATGTTCGAAAAGTTTTGGCAATAAATCTGAGTTCCGAGCGCGACCCTGTTGCCGAGGTACTTTTTGCGCCATTATACCACAAACTCCTTACCGATACTCTTGTTAGAACTTATATTCGGGATATTGATAAGTACAATGTTGAACTTTACAATCATCTCCGTAAAAATTACTTTAAGAACTATTTAAATAGATATGAGCTGCGTGCCACCGTTTGTTTACCAAACTCACAGATTACTGTGGATGCAAATAACACTGTGGGCTGTAGCTATTTTTTCAATAGTTTGATTGACAGGTATGGAATTCTTATACCCTCCTCCCGATTTTTTTATTTGAATCTTCAGAATGGTTCAATAAGCTACATTGGTGAGATTGGCTATAGATTTGGCGATGAACTACGCAACCTTTACATTGAGATTGATAGTAGGCCTAGTTGGGAGTTATTGGGTTATCCTGAGTTATTAATTGATGGAAAAGGAGCGCAATCGGCACTCAAGGGCTACTCTTGGGCCAAATACCACAAGGGAGTTCTAATAACTCAGGCTGGAGATTTCCCATACCGTTTAAAGTTTGAGCGCGATGAATCAGGTGGGTCTACATATCAAACGATGAATTATCTGATGTATAATCATCTAATATACAGACCCAATAGTGAGGATGCAGTAGTTATAAGCCGACCGCGCGAACAAGTATTAAACACCACCGCCTCATTTGCCTATAACTTACTGTTCTTTTTTGTAGTTCTACTGTTATTGCTTAAATGGAATGGTTTCCCAATTCAACTTCGGTCGTCGAACAATAGTTTTAAGAATAGGATTAGCTGGGCGATTAGTTTAATTATAGTGCTATCAATGGTAATGGTGGCAACAGCAACAATCCTTTACAATATCAAGAACTTTAACCAACGCAATGAGAAAAACCTTAGTGAGAAATTACTCTCCGTGATGTTTGAGTTGGATAAAGATATTATGCTGATATATAGACCAAATAATTACGATTTGGAAAGATTGAGCGATAGGCTAATTGAACTCTCCAATATTTTCTACACCGACATTAATATATACAACACTTCTGGAATGCTTATGGTTACATCGAGACCCGAGATGTTTGAGAAGCAGTTACTCGGTCCCCGAATGAGCCATTTGGCTTGGTTTCAAATGGCCTATATGCATAGTCCAAAGTTTGTGGGTAACGAGAAGATTGGCGATATGTCGTTTTTAAGTGCTTATGTGCCAATTGTTGGCTCCAATGGCGAAACGATTGCTTATCTGAACCTTCCATATTTTACGAAGCAGGAGGAGCTACGAAGTGAGCTTTACTCCATAATCGTTGCAATTATCAACATCTACGCACTATTAGCCCTATTTGCCATTGTTGTTGCAGTTCTGATATCAGTACAAATTACCCGTCCTTTGGAGTTGATTAGGGAGCGTATTAGCATGGTGAACATTGCTGGCCATAACGAGTTAATTGAATACTCGGGCAACGATGAGGTGGGGCAATTAATACGTGAGTATAATAGAATGGTGGAGGAGTTGGCATGGAGTGCTAAGGAACTCGCAAGGAATCAGCGCGAAAGTGCTTGGCGCGAAATGGCTAAGCAAATTGCCCATGAGGTTAAAAACCCATTAACACCTATCAAGTTAAGTTTACAGTACTTGGTTAAGGCCAAAAAGGATGGAGTTCCTGATTGGGATCAGCGTTTCCAGAAATTCTCCGAGTCCCTTGTTGAACAAATCAATACATTAACAAACATCGCCAACGAGTTTTCGTCGTTTGCCAAGTTGCCCAACGCCAATATCAGCGAGGTTAATCTGTATAAACTTTTAACCGACATTGTAACCCTGTACTCTGGTTACAAGAATATGAGTATTACCCTAACAAACAAATTGTCGTACGAGCCCACTGTTATGGCCGATAGGGAGCAACTGCTAAGGGTATTTAATAATTTGGTTAAGAATGCAATTCAGTCGGTAGAGCGCGGAAAGCAGGGTGTAATCAGTATAAGTATTTTGTTGGGATTCGATAAATCCGTAAGGGTGGAGGTTCGCGATAATGGCTCTGGAATTCCCGACGATATTCTGCCCAAACTTTTTACTCCAAATTTCACCACAAAATCGGGAGGTTCTGGTCTAGGTTTAGCCATTACACGTGAGATTGTTCATGGTTTTGGTGGCAGTATAAAGGTTAACACAGTGGTAGGAGAGGGATCATCATTCACTGTTGAACTCCCATTGGGAAAGGCAGATGAATAGTAAAGTAAATTTATCTATCCAACTCCTAACTATATATTCTTTTTGGGCGATAAGTACTTATTGAATAGGAAAAGCCCAATTATAGTTGCAACTCCAATTAAACTGAACATAAACCAGAGAAGGCTGGGTCTGCCCATTTCGGTTACAAATCGAACGTAAGCAAAAGCCCCAAGAATTCCTCCAATTCCACTTCCAATAACTCCATACAAGAATGAGTAGCCAAGGTAAAGAGCCTTTTTATCTTCTGGTGCAATTAATCCAATGTAGGATATAAATTTTGGATGAGCAGTCATTTCACCAATTGAGAATATCATCATACCAAGGAGAAAAACCCAGGCATGGCTTGATATTGCCAATACTCCCATTCCAATTGTTCCCAGTGCAATTCCGAATATCATTGTGGGTAAAGCCTTTGTGTTTTTCACAATGGACGAAATTATTAGTTGAAATGCAATGATAGTGCCTGCATTTATAACTGTAACATGCTCTGCATCGAACTTCCAGTTTGGATTAGCGGTGAAATTTGCAAGAACAGAGTTTACAAAGTTGTCAACAGGGGTCATGTCCATGTATTCCTTTAAATACCAAAGAACTGTGTCGAACATTTGAAAGTAAAGAATCCAGAAACCTGAGTAAATGACAATCATCAAAATAAATTTGTAATCGCGAATCACCAGAATCATCTCCTTTAAAACTTGGATAAGACTCTTTTGCGTTTGTGGGCGTTGAGGCTCCTTATAAACAAACAAGTTAAGCAAAAGCAACCAGCCTGTACCTACAGCGGCCATTATAAAAATATAGTTCCAGCCAAGTTGCTTAAGGGCAGGAATTAAAAATAGTGGAAAAAGGAACGCCCCAAGGTTAATTGACCAGTAGAAAATGCCAAATCCGAGTGTTGAATTGCTGCTATTGGTTGTGCGAGCAATTGTTCCCGATATAATGGGTTTGAACACACCAGCCCCAAGCACCATTAGCAGTAAACTCATAAATACAGTTGTGTATGAGGTACTTATGCTTGTAAAAAAATAGCCCAAACTCATGACAGAAAAGGCAAAGAATAGGGTTTTTCGATACCCAAATCTATCGGCAATAGCTCCTGATACTATAGGCAAAATATAGAGTAGAGGTGTAATAACACTTTTGATAACCCCAACGCTTTCCTTGGAAAATCCAAGTCCTCCTTCGTTCACGCTTAAAACTAGAAAAACGGATAAAACGGACATAACTCCGTAGTATGAGCCACGTTCAAAGAACTCCATTACAATAACTGTCCAGAAATTCTTAGGGAATGATTTTAAGCCAGACTTCTGCATAAAATTCAACATTAGGGTTAGCTATAAACTTTGGCAAAATAGAAATAAATTGGAAAATATTGTATGATAATTCCTTTTAATGCAGAAAAAACCGAAATTGGTATTTCCTTTATTGGCATAGAATATGCTATCATTTTTATAAAACTACCCTCTAGTTGGGTTTAAAACGCAGAACCAATGAAAAAACTACTATTCTTTACTTTGGTAATTGTCTCAATAGGCCTGCAGGCTCAAGAATATGCTTCTTCGATACCCGATTGGTACGATAACCCACCAACCTCGAGCAGAAAGTTCTATGGTGCAGGAGTTGGCACATCCCGCACAATTGATGTTGCCGAAAGCAAGGCATTGCTCGATGCAAAAACCAAGATAGCGGAGCAGGTTGGTAACGTTAAGTACGACAATAAAAAGCATACAACCAAGGTTGGTGTGAATGGCAAGCAGGAAGAGATAGTTCAAAGCAAACAGATTGAAGCAAAACTTACCGATGTTAGGCTAGTTAAAAAAGCCGTTATGCATGACGGAGATAGTTATACCGTTTACGTTTTATGCGAAATAAGAAGGAGGAAATAGGTTTCTTCTTTTTACACTTTTTGGGGTATCTTGTTTAAGTTTTATGGTGCTTGTTTTTTTTGCTAGGGTAATCTTAAACTATGCAAACTAGGAGGGATTTAAATGTTTTGGGAGCCTTCTACATCGGTTTATACAGTTCCTTTGTGGATAACATTGTGGTGTGGATTCCTTTGGAGAAAATTCTTTTTTCAGGATGTATGGCAAAAAGTACCAATTCAACCAATTTAGGGAATACTGTTGATGGCGATTTAAAGGCTTACTCAATCACAATACAATAAGGTGATTGATAAGTTCCCAAGTGCAAAAATTGTTATTCCAGGGCATGGAAATTTTGGTGGAATTAAACTTTTAACTCACACCTATAAACTTAGCCAAAAGCAGTAAAATCAAAAATGAAGAAGGATACGATATTCGGATTTAAAAGGAACGTTTTTTTTGTTGGATTAACCAGTTTCTTTACTGATACATCTATCAAAATGATTTATAGCGTAATGCCATTATTCCTATTATCAATTGGAGCATCAAAAACATCAATATCCTTAATTGAGGGAATAGCAGAAAGTACTGCATCGCTATTCAAAGCCTTTTCGGGATACTGGAGCGATAAGATTGGGAGAAATAAACCGTTCATGATTATCGGGTATGGAATTACAGCATTGGTTACACCTCTCTATGCATTTGTTCGACTACCTGTTCAGGTTCTTTTCCTTCGATTTATTGAGAGAATAGGGAAAGGCCTACGGACAGCACCCCGCGATAGCCTTATTAGCAGCTCTGCAAAGCATAACGAGGCAGGCAAAAACTTTGGATTTCACAAGGCTATGGACAACAGCGGAGCTATTGTAGGCCCACTAGCGGCATTTGTGGTACTTTACCTGTTTCCGCTAAACTACACCAACATCTTCATAATAGCCACAATCCCAGCAGTACTTGGAGTTTTATCAATAATAATATTTATAAAAGAAACAAAGGCAGAAAACATTGGCAACAACAACCGCTTTCATTTAAAGCAATTACCCCGAAAATTTTACTTTTTTCTTGCCATAATATTTGTTTTTACTTTAGGCAATTCTGCCGATGCTTTACTACTGGTAAAAACTACCGAAACAGAAATAAACAAGGCATACATTCCTTTCGTTTATATGATATTTAATGTGGTTTCAGTATTTTTAGCAATTCCTATTGGTAAAATATCGGATAAAATTGGCCGAGAAATACTAATTATTCTGGGATTTCTCCTATATGCCATTGTTTACTATTTATTTGGAAGATTCAATAGCATAAGCGTATTTGTATTTCTGTTTATACTTTACGGCGTTTATAGCGCACTAACCGATACTAGCCAGAAAGCAATGATATCAGATATTGTAAGCAAAGATTTAAAGGGGACAGGATTTGGATTGTACCACGCAGTACTTGGAATCACTCTGCTACCAGCAAGTTTAATAGCAGGGTTACTTTACGATAAAGTAAACTCAAACGCTCCATTCTATTTTGGGTCGGCAATGGCTTTAACTGCCACTATTCTAATGATTGTGTTTGTGATTAGTGAGAAAAGAAAAAATCACGCTGTTTAGCAACGTGATTTTCAAGTACCATGTAGAAATAGTTGATAACTATAATTCCTCAACCTGCCCGTTAACAACCTTAAAAACATTCCAGGTTTTCTCGGTAAAGCCTTCGGGTATTTGGAAAGATTTCAATAAACGATTTCCACTATAAACCCTAACAGTAGCCTTAGATACAGAAAGATTTGGCGAACCAGGTTTCTCGTGAGCAGAGTAGTTATGTACAAAGAAAGCATAGCTTCCATTGGCATCAATTCTTTCAATAGTGATTGTCTCAGGCCCAAAGCCATCCATATCATCTCGGTCGAGCATTCCTGAACCATCGGATAAAACACGAGTATTACGAAAACTAATATGGTAAGAGTTCGCCTTCACGAAGTGAGCATCCAAATCCAAAGGCTGTTGCTCCCAATCTAACACAACCCTAAATTGGCTGATATCCATTACAGGTGAAACAACCAAACGATTCTTAAAAATGGTTTCGGCAACAATATCCACATTGTAAACTGCAGTGATATAGCCGCTCTTCTTGAAGATAGTTTTGTACAAACCATCGGGTTGTTTGGGGAACATTGCCCTACCGGCAGAATCGGTTTTGAACGCTCCAACATTTTCTACCATAACATCGCCCCCTTCAACTGGCTCGCCAGTTAAAGCATCAAAGAAACGAAGTGTGTAGATATCCTGCTCCTGCTCTGCAATAACGTCTTCAAGGGCTTGTCTTGCTTTATCGATTTGTGCTACTGATTTCAGGTTGATGCAAATAAGCATTGCAACCATTAATGCTGATATTACTGTAATTTGCTTTTTCATATCGTTGTTTTTTATTCTATTGTCTAAACTTTATCAAACATCTTACCAAAGTTATTAAAAATAGCCAAATACTCTACACTACCCCTTCAAGGGTTTGAAACCCTTGAGGGGGTAAATATAAAAAATGCCCACCTCAATAGAGGCAGGCATTTCCAAAAAATATAAACTTTACTACTCTGAGAATTTCTCTAGTAATATTTCAAGAATCTTTGTTGCTGCTGTAGAAACAGAGGTTCCAGGACCAAAGATTCCTACTACACCGTGGTCGTATAGGTACTGATAATCCTGTGCAGGAATAACCCCGCCAACAATTACCATGATATCCTCGCGACCTAACTTCTTAAGTTCTTCCATTACCTGAGGAACTAAAGTTTTGTGACCTGCAGCAAGACTCGATACTCCAAGAACGTGAACATCGTTTTCAACGGCTTGTTTAGCTGCCTCGGCTGGGGTTTGGAACAATGGACCCATATCAACATCAAAGCCGATATCGGCATAACCAGTTGCAACAACCTTTGCGCCGCGGTCGTGACCGTCCTGACCCATTTTGGCAATCATAATACGAGGCTGACGACCTTCTTGCTTTGCAAACTTATCGCAAAGTTCCTTGGCTTTTTTATAACTATTATCGTCCATAGATTCAGCTGAATAAACACCAGAAATTGAGCGGATAACTGCTTTGTAACGGCCAACCACTTTCTCGCAAGCGTATGAAATTTCACCTAAAGTTGCACGTTTCATTGCAGCATCAACCGATAGTTCAAGTAGATTACCCTGCTTTGTTTCAACACAACGGGTAATTGCCTCAAGTGCTGCTTTAACCTCTGCTTCGTTACGCTCTGCACGTAGTTTTTGTAATCTACGAATTTGAGCCTCACGTACTGCGGTGTTATCAACGTCGAGAATTTCAATTGGGTCTTCCTTCTCCAAGCGGTACTTGTTAATACCAACAATGGTATCTTTGCAAGAGTCGATACGTGCCTGTTTACGAGCAGCTGCCTCCTCAATACGCATTTTTGGAACACCTGTCTCAATTGCTTTCGACATTCCACCCAACTCTTCAACCTCCTGAATAAGTTTCCAAGCCTTATGAGCGATTTCGTGAGTTAAATGCTCCACGTAGTATGAACCAGCCCAAGGGTCAACGGCCTTACAAACGTTGGTTTCCTCCTGGATGTAAAGCTGTGTGTTACGAGCAATACGTGCAGAGAAATCGGTTGGAAGTGCAATAGCCTCATCCAACGCGTTGGTATGCAAGCTTTGTGTATGACCAAGCGCAGCAGTCATAGCCTCAATACAGGTACGTGCAACGTTGTTGAATGGGTCTTGCTCTGTTAAGCTCCATCCCGATGTTTGGCTATGCGTTCTTAGCGCTAACGATTTTGGATTCTTTGGATTGAATTGTTTTACAATTTTAGCCCAAAGTAAACGAGCAGCACGCATTTTGGCAATCTCCATAAAGTGGTTCATACCAACTGCCCAGAAGAACGATAAGCGAGGCGCAAAAGCATCGATATCGATACCAGCTTTAGTTCCGGTACGTAGGTACTCCAAACCATCGGCCAAGGTATATGCTAGTTCAATATCTGCAGTTGCTCCAGCTTCCTGCATGTGATAGCCAGAGATAGAGATGCTGTTGAACTTAGGCATATTCTTCGATGTGTACTCGAAAATATCGGCAATAATTTTCATTGAGAATTCAGGTGGGTAGATGTATGTATTACGCACCATAAACTCTTTTAGAATATCGTTCTGAATTGTACCGCTTAATTGCTCAAGGGTTGCACCTTGCTCTAAAGCAGCAACAATGTAGAATGCAAGTACAGGTAATACGGCACCGTTCATTGTCATCGATACGGACATCTTATTCAATGGAATACCATCGAAAAGAATTTTCATATCCTCAACAGAATCGATAGCAACACCAGCCTTACCAACATCACCCACAACACGCTCATGGTCTGAGTCGTATCCGCGGTGGGTTGCTAGGTCGAATGCAACTGAAAGTCCCATTTGGCCTGCAGCCAAGTTACGACGGTAAAACGCATTTGACTCCTCAGCAGTGGAGAAACCTGCATACTGACGAACAGTCCAAGGTTTCATCACATACATAGTGCTATAGGGACCGCGAAGGAATGGTGGCAAACCTGCAGCATAGTTTAGGTGCTCCATATTCTCCAAATCGTTGGCAGTATATGCAGGCTTAACTGGAATACGCTCAGGAGTTAACCAGTCTGCCACAAGATTAGAACCGCTCTTATCGGCTTTAACCTGTTTTATATTGATTTTCTTATAATCTGGTTTCATAATTTAAATTTTTAGACGCTAGATGTCAGACATTAGATTTCAGACTTCGTTAAAGTTTTTTTAAAGCCAATCATCATTTTCTGAAGTTCATTTATCTCGGAGATAAATACAGAGGTTGTTTCTTTATTTAGATAATTAATCTCTATACCTATCAACAAAAGATTTTCAACCTCATAGGATGATGAAATCGCAATATCAATAAATCTCATAAACTCTTTATCACCTCGCCCAGAGCCTTCAGCAATGTTTGAAGCAATAGATATTGCTGCACGTTGAAGTTGAGAGATATAGCCAAAACGCTCTGACGAAGGAAGTTTTTCACACAGGATGTAAACATCCTTTGCGATATCCTTAGCCTTTTGCCATATTTTCAACTCCTTAAAATTGTGCATTTTATCTGATGTCTTGTGTCTGAAATCTGATATCTTGTTACAATATATTAAGCAACGATTGATACTGTTTAAGTGTTTCAAGCAAGTTGCTCTTCACATTGATGTAGTTTTTGATTCCTTTAGCCTCTAGTTCAGGCTTGCAAGCAGGATCACCAGCAACTACATATATTGCTTTACCGTTCAATTTCTCAAACGCCTCAACTGCAAGGGTTGCGTACTCCTCATCGGAACTACAAATAACCACGATATCGGATTTTGCATCAAGAGCAGCCTTAACACCCTCGTCAACAGTTTTGAAGCCAATATTATCAATTACCTCAAAGCCTGCCACTGCAAAGAAGTTGCAGCTAAACTGAGCTCTTGCTCTACGCATTGCCAAGCTACCAAGGGTTAGCATAAACACCTTTGGACGACGTCCGCTAACATCGGTTCTGTAGCGCAACTCTTCAAAAGCCTGAGCGCCACGATAAGGAACCAAAGGTAATGCAATTGCATCGGCAGGTTTTTCAGATGCTTTGCGGGTAACAGCATTGGCACTTACAGCCTTTGCATCTGCAATCTCATTGAAGTTTGGATACTGGTTAGTTCCAAGTACGGTCTCACGGCGATTTGCAATGTTGGTATCGCGCTTGTTGGAAACCTCAGCAATTTGATCCTGAACATAACCTTTAATGAACGCTTCCTTATAACCACCCATCTCATCAATCTTCAAGAATTGATTCCATGCATTCTCGGCAATAGAGATGGTTAAATTCTCTATATAGTAACTTCCTGCAGAAGGGTCTGCAACTTGACCCAAGTAAGATTCCTCGCGTAGAAGCAGTTGCTGGTTACGAGCAATTCTCTCTGAAAAAACAGATGACTCAGCGTATGGAGCATCGAATGGAAGAACATTCAACGAATCAACGCCTGCAAGAACTGCCGACATACCCTCGGTAGTTGTGCGAAGCATATTTACATAAGCATCGTAAACGGTCTTGTTCCAACGGCTTGTTTCAGCATGAATTCTCATTTGAGCCGATTTAGCCGATGCTGGATTGTAAGCCTCAACCATTTTTGCCCAAAGCAAACGAGCTGCACGGAACTTTGCAATCTCCATAAAGTAACTGGAACTAATCGCAAAGTTGAAACTCATTCTGGTTGCAACCTCATCAACAGTAAAACCTTTCTCTGTTAAAACTGTTAGATAGTTGCTAGCCATTGCAAGCGCAAAACCTAACTCCTGAACAATAGACGAACCGCTATTGTGGAAAATATGTCCGTTAACACCTATCACCTTGAAATTAGGGAAATTCTTAACGGCGAGTATAACTGAAACCAACCCTTCGAACGAAGCGTCGTTATCGCAGCAAAACTTACCGTTTAACGTTAGTGATGTTAATGGGCTGTAATCGATAGAAAATCTAATTTTTTGAGCATCGAAACGACTTTGCTCCAAGTATTTTACAATGAAAGGCAATGCCTTTGCGGTAGCAAAACCTCCAGTAAAATTAATTTCAACCTGATTTAGGTCGATATCCTTAAGCAAACGGCTTATGGAATCGAGAGTGGGTTCACACTCATTGCAAAGATTGAATCCTAGCGATTCAACACCCTTTGCAAGCATATCAATGGCTTTACGGTTGGCATCGGTTGGTTTGTCTAAGCAAACCTCAATGTCCTGACGAATTAACCAATGATTGCCCTTCTCGTGATTACCACGAACGTAAGGGAATTGTCCGGGTTTCACATAGGTTGTTTCGATATTAGCAAGGTCTTCGGAGCGATAGTAGGGCTTAACATTGATGCCCTCGATAGTTTTCCAAATCAATTTTTTATCGTAATCAGCTCCTTTCAAATCCTCGCGTATTACCGATTCCCATTCCTGTGTAGAAACTGGGGGAAATTCGGTAAAAAGCTTTTCGTTGCTTTTTTCTGCCATAATCAGACTATTTGGATTTCGGATTGCAAAGTTATAAAATGATGTAAATGAGAATGCAATTTACGGCAATAATTAAAGCAATGATGCTGTTAAGCATAACCAATTTGAAACAGATGAGCCAAGAAGGATGTCGGGAAGCAATTATCTGATGAACAAATTTAACGTGTGCGTTTCTGCTGATTGGCTGATAAGCGTGGAGATAATTCGTTGATAATTGAATTTATCAACGAGATTAAAGAGGTGGTTTTAGTTCTAAGGATTGAAGTAATCAATCAAACTGGTATCAGAATTAACCACAATATGTAATAGATAGCCAATTTATACTAAAGGAAATTACTAAAAACAAGAAAAGGAGGAAAAAACTTCCTCCTCTTTTCTATTCTTCAAGTTGTTCTTTCCTGTTTTGAAGTTCAGTTTCCTGATTTCCCCTTAAATATACTTGAGATTTTCTCTCATTGCCTTCAAGGTCAATATTGATAATGATTAAATTCTTAAATTTTTGGTCGATATAATTCACATCAATAAGGTTATCGGTTTGAACATAAATAAAAAAAGTTCTATCAATTTTAATATCTACAGTATCAGTAATAAACTTGTTGTTAATTTTTAATACAAAATTGTTATTTAAGCCACTAATGTCTATATGTTTTTTCAAAACATCATATAGATGAAGTAATTCGAGTTTGCTTTTTGACTTAATGTAAACCTCTCCATTTACGGTTTCTTTTTTAACAAGCAATGTCTCAATGTTTTGAGGATTGATGAAGTGTTTATTAATATCTACTTTTACTGAATCTAGGTAGTAAGTAGGATTGTTTTTTTGCTGAGCAAACAAACTAAAACAATTAAAAACTAAAATAATTGAAACAAGAATAATTTTATTCATAATTACAATTTTTGATAGTTAATATTTTTCCAGCAAATACTCTTCCTTCATTTGCACCCCTTCTGTTTCACCCTCAACTTTTACGTAGAGTTTACCATCATCGCGTTTGGTGTAAACAATTCGTTGAGGAAAATCGTGTTCGTAGTTTGCGAAAATCCAGGTATTGTCAAAAGCGTCGATAAGTGTGAAAAGTACGGGGTAACTATTCTCAATTGTGGCAATGTAAATCCAGAATTTCCCCACTTTATGCAATTGTAAGGATTCCCTGAATAAAGTATCGCTTTTAACAACATGAAAGCCTGTACCTTCCAAAGTGTAATCGTTAACCTTACTCCAGTTTTCAAAAAAAACACCATCGCCCTGAGTACCTTTCCATTTGCCAATTAACCATTGGAACTGGGTAATATCATCGGTTTGCGCACTTGCACCACTAATTTTGCCTAGCATAATTAACAGTACGATATAAAGACTAACCCTTTTCATTTTATATAGATTATTCGATAAATATAATGTTTTTAAGTATCCAATGCTAGATACTTAAAGCCTTAACTTGTTTTAAAAATTACTTTCTAAACTTCCTAATAAAATCCTCAACCTCTGGAACTCCACCCTGATATATCAAATACCCATTGTATGGTTCGCGCTCCGTAATCTCAGCATTTATTGGGGTTAACATTAATCGGCGAACCTCGGCAGGGTCGTTGGTTTGTCCAAGCGCCCATCCTAACTTAATGTAAGCCGTTTCAGGCAGCATATTTTCTGCAGGAATAATGCCTTTAGCCATAAGGTCGCGACCAGTATCGTAAACATACATATGTGCATAGCCCCAAAGCGTTTGAACGGTCATATAGATATGAACGCCTTTCTTTGTGGCGCGCTCAATGGCAGGGTAAAGGGGTTTGTTGATATGGCCCAAACCGGTTCCTGCAATGATAATTCCTTTGTATCCATTATCAACCAACGAGTCAATAATATCGGGCTGCATGTTGGGATAGTAGTAAACAATTGTAACCTTCTCCTCGAAGTAAGGCATAATTTTAGCTTTGCGATCCTTCCGGCGATGATTGTAATTCTCAACAATAGGTTTTACGCCATCCTTCCGGCTAACTGTTGCCAAAGGAGTATTGCCAATGGTGCGGAATGTACTACGGTACGATGAGTGCATCTTACGCACACGTGTTCCACGATGCAGGAATCCGTACTCATCGGATGTTGGCCCAAACATACAAACCATAACCTCAGCAATATCTGAGTGTCCTGCTGTGAGAGCTGCGTGCATTAGGTTTAATGCGGCATCGCTACTGGGGCGGTCGGAACTTCGTTGTGAGCCCACCAAAACAATAGGTACAGGTGGGTTTTGCACCATAAAAGTTAGTGCTGCAGCGGTATGGCTCAAGGTATCGGTACCGTGACCAATGATGATTCCATCAATCCCGTTCTCAATCTCCTTACCAATAGCAATTGCTAGAGCTTTGTACTGTTCGGGGCCCATATTCTCGCTGAACACAGCGAAAAGCTTTTCGGTGTTTAGATTGCAAATATCGGCTAATTCTGGAACTGCACCGTAAAGTTCTCCGGGCGAAAATGCCGGAATTACAGCACCTGTACGATAATCGAGCCGCGATGCAATTGTTCCGCCAGTACCAAGCAGCTTAACCTTTGGCAAGTTGGGTGTGAAAGGAAATTCCTTTTCGGGAATTTTGTAGGTTGCTTTGTAGTATCCAACCTCTTTCATGCTAGTAATTGTGAAAATATCGATACCCACGTTGTAGCCAGTATCAATCTTAATAACGATATGGCAATCGTCGTCGTTCTCGGCACGAGGAAGAACTGTACCTTTAAATTCTCCACGATTTGTTTCAACTACAGCCTTACCCCAAACTCTAACATTATATTTTTTAAGCACTTCCAATGCTCGTCCTTTATATCCTTGAAAAATATCTTCCATAGCAATAAGTATTCATGTGGTTAATTAACTATTTACCCTCTCCTCAATCCGCTTACGGAGTTCCTTTAAATCGGCATTACCTAAGGCCTGACGGTTTAGCTGCCCCATAACCCAATTCACAACAATATCGGGGTTGTTGTCCTTTGTAACGCGAATCTCTTTGAACTTTTCAATCAGATAGTCCACTGGAGCGGATAACTCTTCAACAGTGCGTTTCTTAAAGTTGATACTGGTAAGCACGGAATTGAAGTCCATATTTGGATGCTGGTAAATAACCGGAAGCATCAATTTTGATAGGGATTGATGTAGTTTTTGCTTTGAAAGAAAAGCAAACATCTCCACAATTCTACGATAACTAAAGTCCTTATGTATTGGAATATGCCCCTCAATGCACTTTAGGTTATGGCCAAGCAATGTTCCCACAAACCTTGCAGAGAATCCCATATTGGAAATCTCCTCAATTATTGGGACTAAGTTACGGCGCAATATAAAGCGGTGTGTATCTTCAGGAATACGCATATTGGCCAACTGCTGGAATCGCTGCCAGATATCAACTGGAAGGTTTCCGCTCAACTTCTTGATATACGAATCTTCCAATGGAATTGGAGCAGAATCGGTATCGGGGTACATACGGTCAGCTCCGGGTAGTACACGCTCAAAAAGCGAAGTACCATCGGCAAGCGGACGGCGTGTTTCGCGAGGAACACCCTCAAATGCCATACGGCAACGCTCATCAATAACATCAAGTGCAGTTGGAATATCCTCCTTTGGTCCCCAGATTAGCACTATTGCATCGTCGGCCGATGCCTTAAGCAACGATGCCAGTTTAACTGTATCCTGCTCAGATAACGGATTCACCAAATCCTCATCGCTGGTAATATTGGGTTTCTCAACGCAAGCAATAACCTTTAGCCTATCGCTTAACTCGTTGGTAAAACTCATTCCTGGCTGGGTAAAGTGCGATAGAATGCCGTGGAAAGCAGGCAACGCAACTGCCACAAGTTTGTAGCCATTATCGGTATATTTCTGTGCAAGTTCGTGCTCGAGGTTATGCGAGTAAGCATCAATCTCCATGTGGCGTAAAGCCCAACTGGTAGGATTTGCAACTCGCTCAAGTAGCATTTTGCGGATATTTAGCAATGCCCACTGTCGAAAACACTCGTTATGCGATAACTCTGGCAACCATTTACTGTGCGATACTCCCTTAATCTCAACGCGCGTTCCGCCCTCGCAGCTCACGTTGGTATCCTGACGTGCTGCGCCAATCCCAGTACGAACCTTTCCTGTGCTTCGGTTTAAGAATCGGATGTAATCACCTGCCTCGCGAAGCTCATCTGGAGTAAGACACTCAGGATGTGTAACAGTTTCAATCAAAGGCATACCCAAACGGTCGGTTTTGTATATCCGTTGATGGCCAATATCCGATATCTCGCGGCAGGCATCCTCCTCAATACTTAGCTGTATAAGGTTTATCTTTTTGTTCTTGAGTTGAAGTTGTCCCCCAACACCAAGAATTGCTGTACGCTGGAAACCCGTTGGTATTGAACCATCCAAGTACTGTTTGCGTGTGATATGCACCTCGCCCACGATACTCATTTTGCAAAGCAGCGATATCTCAAGCGCAATTTCCAACGCCTCTCGGTTAACGGGGAATGGCGGGGTATCGTCAATCTCGTATGTACAGGTTGTTTTATTGTTTATACGGTAAATAACCTCTTTCTTAGTTTTAAACTCCATTAGCGCAGTACCATCGTACTCGCCCATCTCGCTCAGAGTTGGACGCATATGTCGAATAATTTCCGCGTGAAAATCTTCGCTCTCGTGGAAAATGCCCGCGGGGCAACGGCAGAATAGTTTTTTCTGTGTTTTAAGCTGCTGGTGCACCTCAAGCCCTGATTTGAATCCAATCCGACGGTAATCCTCAGGAGTGGCGTTGCTACGGCGAACATAGCCAATAGCCTTCATTGTAGCCAAATAATTTCTCTGGGGGTCGAATTGTTTAGGAGTGGTAGTTTTCTTGGCCATTTTTAGAAAATCGGAAAAGGGTTAATGGGTTTTAAAGTTAGTTTTGTTTTCCGTTTTTCCAAATGATTTTCAGTCGAAATAAATATACCCCGAGTTTAAAACTCGGGGCTATGGGGGTTTTAGCCAACTGGAGCAACCTTATTTACATTCTGCATTAAGAAAATGTCACTCAACCACAATCTCATCGGCAAAAAGCCACGAGGGTGAGCCTGCGGCTGGGTGCCAATCGGGACAATTACCTATACTGTGAGCAACCATCTTAATGTAACGACAAGTTACACCGTTTACATCGGCTGAAAAATCGTGGCGGAACATTCCCTCGTTTTCGGGTTTTACCTGCGAATCAATTGTTGCAATAACATTATAGCTGTTTCCATCTGTAGAGGCAAGAAATTCAACCTGCCTTGGTACAAATATCCATGATGGGTTGGATTGAAAGAATCCAACTGAGACTGATTTTACAGCTTGAGTCTCGCCCAAATCTAGTACTGCTGTCATATCGCTACCCTGAACTGCCTGCCAAATACCGTCGTTGTATGAACCGGTTCCTTTGCGACCATCAGCCAATGCCTGTAGGCCTCCACCCATGTACTTTTGTGCAGGTGTAAATCCTAACTCTATACTTTTTCCTGTCGATTTCGATAGCACAAGTTCCCTGCTAAAAACTTCACCTACTCTACTATCGCCAATAAACGCTGCGGCATTAATGGATGTTGATTTTGTAACAGAAAATGGCTTGGTATATTTGGTGGATTTTGTTGTGGGCTCAGTTCCGTCGGTGGTATAGTAAATTTCCAGATTCTCCTGTCCTCGCTCAATGCTTACTGTGATTGATTTAAAATCCTCGGATAACTGGCTGTTTATTGTTACTGCACTTTGCTCAAAGCCATAGTTCACGCCCAAACTAGTTAATCGGCCATAATGCGTGCGCACACGCTTTAGGAATTGCTCGTAGTTGCGCTCTACAGGGCTTGTCCAAAGCACCTCGCTAATAGCCAAAATACGTGGGAATAACTTGGAGTCAACGGTTTCTTGTGGTGCGCGTTCGCTCCACATATTACACTCGCCGCCAATAATCAACTCCTGCTGCTCTGCTGCAACACCATCCGGAATTGGATTAAACGAGTAGACCTTTTGTAAATTGGTAACTTCTACCGGATAATCGAAGTAACAATGGCTAGTAGGCGATACAATTACTGACGCACCAACGGCTACAGATGCTTCGGCTCTATCAATTCCTCGCCAAGCCTGCACAGTGGCATTGTGAGGGCGACCACCATCCAGAATCTCATCCCAACCAATAATTTTTCTTTCCTTTGTTTCCAAAAACTCGGCTATTCGGCTTATAAAATATCGTTGTAACTGCTCATAATCGTGCAGTTTTTGCTTTTTAAGTTGATGCTGACATTTTGGGCAATTCTCCCAACGGTACTTTGGGGCCTCATCGCCACCAATATGGATATAAGGGAAAGGAAACAGGTCAACAACCTCGGTTAATACATCCTGCAAAAACATATAGGTTGAATCGTTTCCTGCGCAGTAAATATCCTTGAACACGCCCCAACTAGTTTCAACTTTTAATGGTTTACCCGTGCACGAAAATTGAGGATAGGCCGCAAGTGCAGCAACAGAATGCCCGGGCATCTCAATTTCTGGAACAACATTAACATAGCGTTCTGCTGCATAGGCTACCACCTCGCGAATATCGTCCTGGGTGTAATAGCCTCCATAGTTTGTACCATCGGTTAACTGTCGCCAAGCACCAATCTCAGTTAACTTTGGATACTTTTTAATCTCAATTCGCCAGCCTTGGTCTTCGGTTAGGTGCCAATGTAGGATATTCATTTTGTGGTAAGCCAGCAAATCGATATAGCGCTTCACAAAATCCTTGGTCATAAAATGACGGCAGCAATCAAGGTTCAGACCACGCCACGCAAACTTGGGTTTATCAACTATCCGCACATTTGGAATTGATATTTTGCTGTACTTTGAATCGGCATTTTCAAAATCGACTGGCATTAACTGACGTAAAGTTTGAATAGCATAGAAATACCCCGAACCTGAATTGGCCCGAATTATAATTCCATTTCTTGATACAGATAACTCATAACCCTCGCTACCTAAAGAATCACGAACACCAGTCATAGTAAAATAAATATATCTACTGGTTGCAGATGAATTCACAACATCGGATAACTCCAACTCAATCCCTTTAACTTTAAGCATCTCCTGAAAATACTTAGCAACTTTAATGGCTGCGCTATCGGACTTATCAACAATAATTTTTGTAGATTTACTTAGTTTGAAAGTTCCCTGCTCCTGAATCATTTGAATGGGCGCTGGAATAATATTTATCTCTTGCTGCTTGCAGGATAAAAGTGCTATGCCAAGCAAAATTGGAATGATTATATGTTTCATCGGTTCTGTTTAGTTTGTTTAGATAAAATGGGTTCGCAACCCTAAAATTAGTAAATGTTTAGAAGATTTTTCACTTGAATTTACGTTGAGAACAAATTGTCTATAAAAACTGTTGTTTGGGTACTTAAATCATCTGAAAAAAAATCAATCAATATGACAAAGCAAGAAATTTTATCGGCATTCCAGTTTCGCCACGCCTGTAAGGAGTTCGATAGCACTAAGAAAATCTCCAATGAGGATTTTGAGTTTATTCTCGAAACAGCAAGGCTTTCGCCCAGTTCATTTGGTTATGAGCCTTGGCATTTTATTGTGGTTCAAAATCCAGAACTTCGTGAGAAAATAAAAGAAGGGGCATGGGGAGCACCGCTAAAATTTGATACCGCAAGCCACGTTGTAGTTTGCCTTGCAATGAAATCAGAGTTGACACGTTACGATAGTCCTTATATCAAGCAGTTCACTAAAGAAGTTCAGAAATTATCCGACGAGTATATTGCCCGCCGAGAAAAATTTTACGAGAACTTTCAGAAGAGTGATTTTGACCTAACCGACGACCGCAAACTTTTCGATTGGGCAACCAAGCAAACCTATATTGCCATGGGCAATATGATGACAGCCGCTGCAATGATTGGCATAGACTCTTGTCCTATTGAAGGTTTCAACCAAAAACTCACCGATGCAATTTTATCAAAGGATTTTGGTGTTGATACAAACAAGTATGGAGTTGCGTATATGCTTGCATTTGGTTATAGGAAAAACCCACAAGGAGTTAAAACCCGTAGAGCATTGGAACAAATAGTTACTTGGATGTAAATGAATATCCAATTAAAAATTATACTACCTTTAACATCAAATCTCTAAAACCTTTATTTATGAAAAAATTAATTCTATTAGTTGTTATTGCTTTTGTTGGCGTTACATTAAATGCACAGGATTTATTCTTCCCAACTAAAGAGGGAACAGTGCTTGTTTATAAGCATTTCGATAAAAAAGATAAAGTAACCAGCATTGTGAAGTACACAATAAAAAGCATAAAAAAGTTGGGTGATGATATGGATATTACTTACCTCTGCGAGGTAAACGATGCAAAGGATAAAGCCGTTTACAACGAGGAAATTACAATCAAGAAGCGTGGCGATAAAATGTTCTTTGATATGACCAACTATATGAGCAAGGCTGCTTTTCAACAAAATGGACAAGTGCCTGCAGAACTTCAGGTTACTGGGAATAGCCTTGAGGTTCCCAATAACCCTACCCCTGGACAAACTCTTCCAGATGCATCTCTTGAAATGGCCATTAAAATGGGTTTTATTGCAATGAAAACCACTGTAAATGTTACAAATCGTAAAGTTGAGGCTATAGAGGATGTTACGGTTGGTGCAGGAACATATAAAGCCTACAAGTTTTCATCAAGCGTTTTAGTTGTTACCATGGGTATTAAGGTAAATACTGCCTCTACCGATTGGTATGTAAAAGGAGTTGGAGTTGTAAAATCAATAGGATTAGATTCAAAAGGAAATAAAGTTTCGTCTATGGAACTTATTGAAATGCGTTAATACACAGTTTCTTCGTAATAATAAAAGACGCAGACTAAGTCTGCGTCTTTTTCAATTCATAACAATCCTAAACAAATTACTAACCCGATTAAATCCAAAACTATTTTCTTAATTTTTTAAATCCATCTTCAATTTTCATCCAGTAAATATCTGAGTTTCCATTCCCGGGCAATATCCTTCTTTTTGCAATTGAACTTAGACTCCAATTAGGCTGTATATCGCTAAATTTTATTGTTTTTGAGGTTGAAGCAAAGAAAAGCACTTTTCCATCGAGCGAGGTTGAAATACTTATGGCATTTGGACAAGGTAAATTTAATTCTTTAATCAAATCGATTCCCTCAGTCCAGGTATCATCAGCATTGTGAAAGAAAAGCATATAGGTAGCACGCCTCATATTTGTTGAGTCGCGTTCCGAAACACATCCAATTAAATAACTATCGTCAGGGGCAATGCAAGCATTGAAAATAGTCCCCTTTGCGTTTATAGGCGCAGGAAGTATAATTGGGTCTTGGTAAACACCATTAACCAGTTTAGAGCGAAGAATTTGCGAAACCTTTGTTTTTGCATCGGTACGACAGAAGTAGAGTGTGCCATCCTTAGTTAAAGAGGGGTAAAACTCTTCCTGTGCATTTATATTTTCGGGTAAGGGCTTTGCTTCACCCCAAGTTCCATCAGCATTTCTACTTGCAAACCAAATGTTTTGATTATTCCACCCAGGTTTTCGGGTTTCTCCCTCACGTGGCTTGGTAGAGAGGAAAAAGATTTTATTGCCATCAACTGACAGCGCTGGCTCTGCAAAGAAAAACATTGTATCCCTAGCAAAAGGGGCAACAATTGGCTCCTGCCAAATGCCATTAACTTTTTTGGTCATCATAATTGTGTTCCAATCGCCTTGGAAAAGCGAGTAGTAAATTTCGTTTCCATCCATTGTAATGGCTAAATCGCGTTCGTACATTCCTGTGGAAATAAATCCTGGGGCAAACACATTTGGAGTTAGTTCTGGCTGATTTATTATATTCTCAGATTGTCCATATGCCGTTGTTGAATTAATTACAGCCAATATAGGTACAATGATATAAAGCAATATTAAATGTTTCATATATCGTTGTTTTAAATTATTGATTTAAAGCGTTTTATATTTCAATACCTTTATCAGAACAAACGAAACACCCATGATATGAAAAAAAATCCAACACATGGGTGTTTCTAAAGGTTAAAGGGTCTAGAATGGCCATTCCACAAATAAGATACGTTGAGAGGTTTATACCCTATGGAAAAACAAGTTAAAATCAATTTCGCATCCGTAACTTATAAAGTAACTTGCCGAAAGCGATAAGCACTTGTTGATTAATTCAAATCTTGTTAAAAGGTCTTGCATTTTAAATGATATGTTTTTTGTAAATTAGATTGAAAAAAATTAATCAGATGAAACCGGGTGCTTATACACAAATGTATGTTCAATTAGTTTTTGCAGTAAAAAACAGGGAAGCATTATTACAAAAAGATAATAGACCCCGAATTTTTGAATACATGAGCGGTATTGTAACTAGCATGAATCATAAATCAATTATAATAAATGGGGTTTCGAATCATACACACATTCTTTTAGGACTAAACCCAAAATTATCTGTTTCTGATACAGTTTATGAGATAAAGCGTGGTTCATCTCTGTTCATAAATACAAATTGTCTTACCCAAAATAAATTTGCTTGGCAAGAAGGTTACGGAAGTTTTACATATAGCCGTTCACAATTGAATAATATTTATAACTATATTCTGAATCAAGAACAACATCATAAAAAAGTTTCATTTAAAGAAGAGTACATTGATTTTCTGAAAAAGTTTGAAGTAGATTATGACGAAAGGTTTTTGTTCGATTTTTTAGAATGATATTCCGTATGCCCTACGGGCAAAAAAATAGTGATGCTAACTATACAATACATGATGCCCTACGGGCAACTTTTTTAGTTTCTTAACCATTGATTATTATCCTTTGCTTCTCACCGTAGGTGATTAAGTTTTGTAATTAATATCAGATGTCGAGTAAAATTTCACCGTAGGTGATACGGATTGAATAATTATAACGAGCAAAATTGAATTACAAAAAAAGTCGGATTAAAAACCCGACTCCTTAGTATTTTTAATATGCTTCATTAATCTTGGCTTCAATATTACTCTTGACCGTTTCAATCAATGATTCCAACTCATAGTCGGCAGGATTTATAGGTGGTAAAAAACTAACACGTATGGGTGTTCCTGGGCGAGGAATTTTAGAACCCCTTGGAAATGCTTTAAAAGCACCTGATATGGCAACAGGAACAACAGGAACATTCAACTCACGACTCAGTATTGCAAATGTTTTCTTGAAATCACCAAGTTCGCCTGTATATGTACGCGTACCTTCGGGGAAAAGAATAATCTTTTTACCGCTTTTAAGAACTTCTGCAAGTTTTTGTATGGATTCTTTTAAATCCTTATCAATATCCATTACAATAACATTGTTCTTGCTAGCCATAAATCTCGTAACCCAGTTGTTTACGTGTTTCTTTTTAGCGTAGAAGTATGTTGAGCGGAATGTTTTGCGTTTAATAAAGGATGCCACAAGTAATCCATCCAAATAGCTTTGATGGTTTGGGGCAATAATGCAAGGGCCTTCGGGAATATTCTCAGTTCCTTCGCTCTTGAATTTAAAGTATATTTTAAAGAAACCCTTCGAGATGTTTTTAATGAAGTTCTGTGTTGGCCAAGTTTTGGGAAGTTTAACTTGAACCTTCTCCTTTAAAAGCTCTGTCCAGTTTGTTCCTTCTTCCTTATTGAACAGTTTATGTTCCCTGATATGGTCAACCATTGCCTTTACCGAAGGGAAACGAACCAACTTTTCGTTATCGAACTTAAGGCCAAACTTGGTTTCAATAAAGTCGATAAGCGATAGTCGTCCCAATGAATCCAAGGCTATATCAAACTCCAAATGGTCGTCGGGCGATATCTCCATATCAACCTGACTCTCAATAAACGATTTTACTGCACGGTACTCCTCATTATCGGGGTGTTCCACTTTGCCCTTTTTCTTTTTGGGAGTTTCAGCAAGTTCTTCAAGCTTGAAACGCTGAAGTTTTCCTAATCTTGTTCGGGGTAACTCAACGTTTACAAGTGCAAAATGCATTATACGCTTGTAGGAACTTAGGTTTTTATTGAACTCGGGCATAAGAGTTTCCCTAAAATACTGTTCAGGATTTTTTATGCCCAAATCAGATAGACTCTTGTAATCGGGGTGAATTACTGCATGTAGCGCATCGTTAAATAAGTAAACTCCAGCCTCCTTAACACAGGGCGATGCTTTTTCTAACTTTACTTCCAGCTCAATAGGGTTGATATTTTTTCCGTTCGATAGAACAATAATCTCCTTTTTTCTGCCTGTAATAAATAGATACCCTTTTTTATCGATTCGACCCAAGTCGCCTGTATATAACCACCCATCCTTTAAAACTTCGGCTGTTTCCTCTGGCCTGTTGTAGTATCCCTGCATAATATTTGGGCCTTTGGCCACAATTTCACCATCGCGAATTTCAACAGTAAGTCCAGGTAGTGGATGTCCTGGAGAGCCAATTAGTACTTTTCCTGGACGGGTGAATGTTATCATCGGCGCAGCTTCTGTCATACCAAACCCCTCTAAAACATCGAAGCCTAGGGTTTGATAGAATCCTCCTACCTCCTTGCTCAGCGCAGCACCCCCCGATACCAAGTATTCCAAATGACCTCCGAATCCACGATGTACTTTCCCAAATATTTTCTTGCCTAAAGTTTTACTCTTGGTGAGTTTTACCACGCGAAATAGTAATCGGCCAATAAGACTTGCATCAATTTTAGCCTTAACCCCCTTGTAAATCAGCTCGTATAATCGTGGAACACCAATCATTATAACAACCTGATTATTCTTTAAAGTTTCCAACAAATCGGATGATTGCATTGAGGGGCTCATTACAATTGTTCCACCAACCTTAAGTGGAGCCATTAAGGAGCCTGCTAGTGGGAATATATGATGCATTGGCAACAGCATCAGCACTTGTCGTTGCGGAGTGAATATCACCACATCCTCCGATACTGCCTTGATATTAGCCAACAAGTTCTTGTACGATAGCATAACTCCCTTTGGGCTTCCGGTTGTACCCGATGTATAAATGATAACCGCAGTGTTCTCCACGTTGGAGGGTATTATTGGCTCAACGGTTATTTCAATAGCTGGTAGTTGAAACTCTCCGAAAACCAAAACTTCTGGAGAGTAACTAAGACTTTGCTTAATTGCAGAAAGCTCTTTAGTTTGTCCTTGGCTAGTAAATATCAGTTCTGGCTTACAGTCGTTCAGAATATATGCCACATCTTCGTTAGATGCAGCAAAATCAACAGGAACAACTACACAACCATTCTTCAATGCAGCGTAGAAAGCATAAATCCACTCTATTCTGTTTTCGGAGAAAATTGCAACCTTCCTGTACCCTTTATCCCTGAAAAATTGAGAGTATTGCACAATATTTTGGAATAACTCCTTGTAGGAAATGTGTTTTTCCTTTGTAATTACTGCAATTCTGCTAATGTCTTCACTGTTAATAATCATAACCTTTGGGCATTTTGTTTGTTTTTACAGCAATTTATTGGGCAAAGTTAACTCAATTATTGGTACGATACGATAAAAAAGGGAGTTGTTAAACAGCTCCCTTTTCATTCACTTATAGATTGATTTTAACGCTCAAAAATCGATTTCTTAAACCAAAAGGCCACATTTACCAACGCTATCATCACAGGAACCTCAACTAAAGGGCCTATTACGGCAGCAAAGGCTTCGCCAGAGTTTATTCCGAATACTGCAATTGCCACTGCAATTGCCAGTTCAAAGTTATTGCTTGCTGCGGTAAACGATAATGTAGTGGATTGCTCATAAGTTGCTCCTATCTTTTTACTCATCAAGAACGAGAGCACAAACATCACTACAAAATAAATTATCAGCGGAATTGCAATAAGCACAACGTCCATTGGTATTTTCACAATGTACTCGCCTTTTAGCGAGAACATCACAATAATTGTAAATAGAAGGGCAATTAGAGTGAGCGGACTAATCTTAGGTATGAATTTAGTATTATACCATTCCATACTTTTAACCCTTATAAGAACAAATCGGGTTAAGAATCCTGCAATAAATGGAATTCCTAGGTATATAAATACGCTTTTAGCTATTTGTCCAATGGTAATTGACTCAACGCTTGTGTTGGTTGGGATTCCAAACCAGCCAGGGAGTATAGCAATAAAGAAGTATGCGTATACCGAGAAAAATAGAACCTGGAAGATGGAGTTGAATGCCACCAAACCTGCAGCGTACTCAGTATCGCCTTTGGCCAAATCGTTCCAAACAATAACCATTGCAATACAGCGCGCCAATCCTATCATAATTATTCCGTACATATACGGCAGGTTGGCATTATTTTCGCCAGGAAACAATTTGAAAAAAAGAATTGCCAAAGCAAACATCAATACTGGGCCCAAAACCCAGTTCTGAAACAGCGATAAACCTAATACTTTTGTGTTTCGGAAAACATCGCCAAGTTCTTCGTACTTTACCTTTGCCAATGGCGGATACATCATCACAATTAAACCAATGGCAATTGGAATATTGGTAGTTCCGCTCGACATACTATTCCAGAACTCTGCAACACTAGGGCTAAGCCAGCCGGCAAATACGCCAATAAACATTGCTAAGAAAATCCACAGGGTTAAGTACCTGTCTAGAAATTTGAGTCGTTTTTGTGAGGGCATAGTCTTTAATTTGAAAATTAGACAATTTGAAAATTTGTTAATGAGTTTTAGAAGTACTGATGATTTTTGAGAGTATCTTGTTTATTTCTGTTAACTCTAATAGCAACTTTTCATCAAAGGGGTAAGATGGAGAATGTTTACAAATTAGTAGCCAATACTCTGTTTCATCTGCCTCCTTTGCTGCTATTTTTACCTTATGGATGAAATCCGCTTTGCTCTCGGCGTTTTGTGCTTCTCTAATATTTGAGCCAATTGATGTTCCTGCTTTTAGTAATTGTCGTGATATAACATACTTTTTATTTTCCTCAAGCAATTCACAAAAACTAACAATCTCAAGGGCAAATTGGAAAGTCTTTTTAATTATAACATTATCCTTGTCATTTCTCATAAATATTCGGTTTTGTAATAATTATCAAATTTTCAAATTGTCTAATTTTCAAATTAATTACAACCGCAACCACACCCACAACTATTTTCTCTCTTAATCTGGCTTTTGTAGAAAGAGTAAAATCCGGTCTTTATCTCATCACGAACCCTGCGGAACTCGGCAAGGATTTCTTCTTCGGTACCAGTAGCCTCGGCTGGGTCGTCGTAGCCTAAGTGCCAACGTTGTTTTACTTTTCCTGTAAATACCGGACAGTTCTCGTTGGCTCCGCCACAAACGGTAATCACATAATCCCACTCCTCGGCAATATATTTATCGACATGTGTTGGAATATGCTGGCTAATATCAATTCCAACCTCGCTCATAACCTTAATGGCATTGGGATTAACTTTTGCAGCAGGAGCTGTTCCTGCTGAGTAAATCTGTAAGCTAGAATCGAACGATTTTAAAAATCCGTGAGCCATTTGGCTTCGGCAACTGTTGCCTGTACACAGAACTAGAATCTTTGTCATATTATTATTTTTTTAAACGATTTCGGGGTTTTAGCTGACAGGTACACGAACCATCGAGCTGTTCCATATAGTCAACTTTAATTGGCAATCCATCACGCTCCCACTCCACAATTCCTCCAGCCAAATTAGCGATATTGCCATAACCTGCATCTTTAAGTATGATAAAAGCCTCGTGACTATGGATGCCTGTAGAATCGGCAAGTATTACCGCAATATCATTAGGGATAACCTCCATATTATCTACTAAAGTGCTAATTGGACAGTAAATAACAGTTGGAACATCGAATTGTTTGTAGGCAGTAAAACTTTGTTCCCGAACATCTACAATAATTGCGTTACCATCTTTTGCCACAGAGTAAGCATCCTTTGGAGTTGTATTGATTATACCTCCACTATAATAACTATTGATAAAGAAGGTTGATGTATCCATTTGAAAGTAAATAGAGTGTTGCTATCAATAAAACAATCAGTACCATTAAATTTCAAAATAACGGGGTTGATTTAAAGTTAAAGCATTCCTTGATAAACTAAAGAATTAGGTTAAATAAATACCCCAAAGCAATTATAGCAATGGTAATGGTACCGAAAAAAATACCGATTAGTTTCCATGTCATTACCTTTTTAAGCAAGGTTGCTTCAGGTAACGAAAGACCAACCACAGCCATCATAAACGCTAATGCTGTACCCAGAGGTACACCTTTTGCCACAAAAACTTGGATTACAGGTACTATACCAGCCGCGTTGGCATACATAGGTACTGCTAAAATAACTGCCAATGGCACTGCATACCATTTATCGTTCGATAAATATTGAGTAAAGAAGTTTTCAGGTATATAACCATGCATGGCAGCCCCAATTGCGATACCTATAATGACATAAAGTAAAACTTTCTTTACAATGCTCCAACCTTCGTAAATTATAATGGGTAAGCGCTCTGCAAAAGGAGTATGTTCCTTCTCCCATTGCTCATCTTTGCGTTCAGTTTTTGCTTGTATTTCTTTTACCCAATCGGATAGATACCTATCCAAGTTTAACTTTCCAAGAACAAATCCACCAACTGTGCCTAGGGCAATTCCACTTACTGCATAAACAAGAGTGGCTTTAAGACCAAACAATCCGAGAAACATGGCTACTGCAACCTCATTAACGAGAGGAGAAGTGATTAGAAAAGAAAATGTTACACCCAAAGGGATGCCACCATTCACAAACCCAATAAAGAGAGGTATTGACGAGCAGGAACAGAATGGAGTAATTGCTCCAAAAAAGGAAGCAAAAAAGTATTGTAGTCCGTAAAGATTTTTTGTGGTTAAGAATATCTTCAGACGTTCTACTGGGAAATAAGCATTTACCAATCCCATTAACGAACTGATTAGAAACAGTAAAATGAGAATTTTAATGGTGTCGTAAATAAAAAAATTAACAGAGGCTCCAAAATGCGAATTTGCTTTAAGTCCAAGTAAATTATAGGTTAACAAATCAGCGAGTGGTTTAAGCCAGATATATATGAGAATTAATGCAACTAATACTAGTGAAGTAAAAGCAATTAGTTTTGTATTTCTAGAGATATTCATAATAAAAATTTATAAAATACTGAAAAATAAACGGGCAAAACTATTCTTTGCTAATAATCAACAATATAGATATTTTAATTTTGCACGAAAAGGCATTATAAAAATTAAATCCAAGCCCTAAAAATGTAGTATACACCAACCACTATAAATAGAAATGCAATTACTCGTCTAAACCACAGTTCAAAAGTTTTAACCTTATGGTAAAAACCACCTATCCCCGATACAGTATAGGCCAAAAGCCAAGAGAAAATAATTACGGGAATACCTGTGGCCAATGCAAATACAACGGGCAAGTACAAACCCGAAGCGCTGCTAACAGTCATAGGGACAAGCATCCCAAAGTAAAGCACTCCGCTGTAGGGGCAAAAAGCCAAAGCGAATACAATTCCTAAAAGAATAGCATCGAGCGAACTCCACGTTTCTTTATGCTGCATACGTGTTGACAGCCTATTCATTGCAGGAAAGTTAACCTTAATAAAATCGAGCATAAACAGCCCAATAACAATAAGCAAAGGCCCAATTATTTTCTCGCCATACCTCTGGAAAAAGCCAGAAAATTTGAGTTGGTCAACTCCAAAGAAAATTATTAAAGGGATTGCTGTGTATGTAATTGCCCTACCCAAGGTGTACAAAATGCCATTAATGAAAACCCTGTGCTTATTCTCAATATCCCTGCTTATAAATCCTACTGCGGTGATATTGGTAGCCAAAGGGCAGGGACTAATGGCTGTCATTAGTCCCAGAATTAAAGCTGTGAGCCAAGGAGCAGAGTTGCTTTCGAGCAGTGAACTTAATAAATCTTCCATTTTGATATTTATTTCAGTCCTTATAGCAACTTGTCGATTTTCTCCTTCATAATTTGTTTGAACTTATCGGGGTTTTTACGCGCATACATAAAACCATCGTTAGTAATATTAATCTTTTGGGTTCCACCTACAATTAACAATGTTTGTCCGGTAACCCCAAGCTTCTCCGCAATGGCCTTACTGCTTTCATCATCTAAATTGATAGCTTGAAATGATATTTTTCCCGATTTAAACTGCTCGGCATAAATTGTTTCCACGTTTGTTTTGGCTTCGGCCTCCACGGTTTTACAGGTAACACATCGGCCAGTAAAATGGAAATAGTATACCTCTACTTTACCTTCAGCAGTGTATTTAGTTTGATTTTTTGAATCGCTCTGTGCATTGCACGATGTTGCTACTACTACGCCAAGTAGAATAAACAAAAAACTTAGTTTTTTCATCTTCATTTAATTGTTATTGTTTTTTAATTAAATCCTTTATCTCGTTAACATTGGCCAATCTACCACTAAGAACAACCTTGCCGTTAATTACCAGCGCAGGGGTGTGCATAATTCCGTAGCTCATAATTTTAACAATATCCTCAACCTTCTCGATATTTGCATCAATTCCTAACTCTGCAACTGCCTCGCGGGTCGATTTTTCAAGTGTTTTACACTTTGCACATCCAGTGCCTAATACTTTAATTTCCATATTTATGTTATTTTTATTGTTGATATCCAATGCAAAACGCTGAATGTAAAATGATAGAGTATCTCATTCTACATTTCAAGTTTTACATTTTACATTCTCTTTTTTCTCAAAAAAACCACCAAACAGTAGCTTTGCCTCCTCCCAATTCTCTCTCCTGATACAATACTTTATTTTAGGTGGATTAAACTCGCCCTGAATCAACCCCGAATCGCGCAACTCGCTTAAATGCTGCGATAGTGTACTACGGGCAATGGGCAAATCGTCAACAATATCGCCACTGTAGCAGCAGCTCTGACCCGCAAGGATTTCTAGGATTTGTATTCGAACAGGATGGCTTAACGCCTTGGCGTATCGGGCAATCTTCTCCTGCTCCTCAGTGTATTTTTTCTTCGACATTTTACGATTAAATATTTCGCAATATTACGAAATATTTTTATTTCGTCGAAATACGAAATGATTTATTTCTATACTGATAATTATAAGAAATTTAAATGCCGTTGACATTTTGTTTTTTATTTGATATATTTGATTCTCAAACATCTACACAACCCTTAAAGTATCCTCATAATGAAAAAGTTATACTTTCTTTCTGTTGTACTTGGTTTACTTTTGTCATCCTGCTATACCCGCGAGTTGTACTATTCCTTTGAGCCAGCGCACGGTGGTGTTTTGGTAGGTTCTTCGTACTATTACCTTGCTCAGGTAAGAGAGTACCGTTTACCTAAAGGAATTAGCCGATTTCCTGATGGTGGTATGTCAAAGGAAACTCGTCAGGTTTTTGGATTGTTCAAAACAGACAGTGTTATGAATCAAACTTTTCTGGTTCATAAAATGGATGATATTTTTGGCTGGCCATCGAGATATGAAACCAGAATAGACCGGAATGATTCATTCATCATTTACGCAATAACCAATGTTAACTTTCCCGACTCACTTGACGGAATTTACTTATTAAACCTTAAAAACAATAATTTTAAAAAATACTCCAACTTAAAAGTTTTAGCTTCAATATCGGATTTTAACCAAATAGCCTATTGTATTGATAATAAACTATCTGTTGATGATATAGATGGGACTCAACTGTACTCATACGTTTTAAACTCTAAACCTGTATTTGTTGATTGGAATACCGACGACGAGATTTACATCTACTTATCAAATCCCTATAGCGTTAAAATGCTTAAGTTATCTACAGGAAAAACCACCAATACTGAATTAGAGTATGCTCCAAATTATGCTCAGGAGAAAAACAAAACCCAAATCCTGAAAGTTATTAGTAGCTCAACCCCCAATTTAAAAGCACTGCTTAATCAGTAAATCAATTTTGTATTGTGTAAGAAACTTTTTTACAAGAATCACCTAAATCGATTTAGATATTTTTTATATTTGTTGCAAACAAATGTGGATTGATGAAAAAGCAGAGAGTTTCGTTGGACGATATTGCCCGTAGCGTGGGGGTTTCGAAGGCGGTGGTTTCGTTGGTGATGAACGGGAAGGCGGAGCAGTATGGAATATCGGAACGGACTCGGATTAGGGTGCTCGATAAGGCTAAGGATTTGAACTATAAACCCAACCAGTTAGCCCGTGGGCTTAGGCTTGGCTATACCAATACTATTGGACTAATTGTTTCCGATATTTCCAATAGTTTTTACGCAGCAATAGCTCGTAATATTGAAGATTTGGCTGCCAGCGTTGGTTCTAATGTGATTATTTGTAGTACCGACGAGGATATTGAAAAGGAACGAAAATTAATTAAGCTATTGCGGAATAGGCAGGTCGATGGAATTATTCTATCATCGTCGCAAGAAAATGCTGAGGAGTTAAAGAATTACCACTCCGATGGGTTGCCTTTGGTGCTTATTGATAGGTGTTTCGAAAATTCTGGAATTCCATCGGTGGTGGTCGATAACTTTAATGGAGGTAAACAGATTGCCGAACATCTTTCCAAGTCAGGTTATCAAAACCCAATGGTTTTAACACTTTCAACATCGCATATATCAACAGTAAAGCATAGGGTTGAGGGCTATAAATATGCTTGGCAACAAAAAGATGTAAAGGTTGATACCGTTGAGATTCCTTTTGGAGATATCAGCGGAGCAGTGAGCGAATTGCTAATGACCCGATTTAAGCAAAACTCCATGCCCGATTGTCTTTTTGCGGTAAACAATAACCTAGCAACAGCTGTATTGCAGTCGTGTAGCAACTTGGGGATTAGAATTCCTGAAGATATGGCCTTAACCTGTTTTGACGATTTACCTTACTTCAGTTTTATTAAACCTTCGGTAACTGCTGTTTCGCAGCCAATCTCCGACATCTGCACTCAAGCATTTGAACTATTGATGCATCAAATTAAACAAGAGGAAACCGATGGAGGTAAAGAGTTGTCAATTTTACCAATTAAATTGAATATTCGAGAATCATCACACAAATAAAAACCTAAACCAAACCTAATATGAACAAAAAAACTATTCCAATCTTTTTAGCATTCCTTACAATGGGTATTGCCGATGCAATGGGCCCAATGTCCGATGCTGTGAAAAATCAATATCAATTAAACAATGTAATGGCAACTCTATTACCATTCTTTGTTTTTATTGCATTTGCTGTGTTTAGTGTTCCTGGAGGACTTTTGGCATCGCGAATTGGCAAGAAAAACCTGTTGCTTTTGGGGTTGGGTTTGAATGCATTGGCTTTACTTGTGCCAACCGTTATTGCTCCTAGCTATATGTTGCTTTTGGCTTGTATTCTTATATTGGGAATTGGTACTTCGTTCTTACAAGTTGCGGGAAACCCAATTATGCGCGATGTTAGTACCAGTGGAGCATATAGCCGCAATTTGGCTTTTGCCCAGGGAATAAAAGGAATTGGTAGTACTGCATCGGCATACCTAGTAACTGCTGTTGCTACTTTAGTTCTTTTCAAAGATTTGGGATGGAGAGCCGCATTTCCTGTTTTCTTCATACTGATGGCGTTAACATTTGTATCGGTTCTTTTCATTAAGGTTGAGGAAACAAAGGCCGATGTTCCACCAAGTTTTAAGTCAAGTCTTGGTTTGTTAAAAAATCCAGTGTTTTTGATGGCGGTTATAGGAATATTCCTCTATGTTGGGGCGGAGGTTTGTATGGCAAGATTTCTTTTGCCCTTGAATAAGGCAATTGGCATGTCGCCCGAAAATGCTAGTAAATATGGTGCCCCGTTGTTTTTCCTTCTGCTAACAATTGGTCGTTTGGTTGGAGGCGTTACACTAACTGTACTTAATCCGCGTAATTTCTTCCGAATATCCGCTCTAATGGGATTGGTTGGAATAATTCTGCTTATGGTTGGTAATCCAATGTTGGCCATTGTGGGTGTTATTATTGGCGGATTGGGTTTTGCCAATATTTGGCCATTGTTATTCTCAATTACAGTTGAGGAGAAACCAGAGGCGGCCAATGAGTTAAGCGGTTTGATGTGTATGGCAATATCGGGTGGTGCAATTATTCCTTTGTTTATGGGTAAAATGGTTGATATGGAGATGAATGCCTTTGCGTTTATAGTTCCGGCAATCTGTTTTGGATATTTGCTGATAATATCGCTTAAAGGCACAAAAAAAGTGGCAGCATAATTAACAACACATAATATACAACTCTTCATATGTCATATCGAAACGATAGTAGAATAGTACTTTCCCTTGATGCTGGTGGAACCAACTTTGTTTTTTCGGCAATTAAGGGGATGCAGAGTATTGTTGAGCCTGTTACATTGCCAAGCAATGGCAATAACTTGGATAAATGCCTGCATACAATCCTCTATGGGTTTAAAACCGTAATATCTAAACTAAACGATAAGCCTGTTGCAATCAGTTTTGCATTTCCTGGCCCAGCCGATTATCCCAATGGTATAATTGGTGACTTGGGCAATTTGCCCAGTTTTAGGGGCGGGGTTGCTTTAGGGCCAATGCTTCAGGAGCAGTTTAATCTTCCTGTATTTATCAATAACGATGGCGATTTATTCGCCTACGGCGAGGCCATTGCAGGTCTTTTACCCGAGATAAACGAAATGCTCAAAAAGGCGGGGAATCCAAAACGCTATAGGAATATTTTTGGTGTCACGCTAGGGACAGGCTTTGGGGGTGGTTTGGTGGTGAATAATCAGCTTTATATTGGCGATAATTCAGCAGGAGCCGAAATTTGGTTGATGCGCAATGGTATCGATGTTTACTGTTTTGCGGAGGAGGGTGCCAGTATTCGTGCTGTGCAGGGCGTTTACCATAGCAATTCAAGAAATAAGGAGACCGAAACCCTTTCTCCGAAGGAGATATTCGATATACTCGAAGGGAAAAAAGAGGGCGATATGGTTGCTGCCCGACTTGCATTCCAAACACTTGGCGTTGTAGTTGGCGATGCGCTGGCCAATGCCGTTACTTTAACCGACTCGCTTGTGGTAATTGGCGGTGGTTTGGCTAATTCCTACAAGTATTTTGCGCCTTCAATGTTCTACCAGTTGAACGGTAAAATTCAGAATTTGAATGGTGGCGAGGTTGATAGGCTAGAACTTAAAGCATTTAATCTTGAAGATGTTCAGCAACGTGAACTTTTCACAAAGGGCGAATTACGTAAAATTAAAGTTCCATTCAGCTCTCGTGAGGTTGATTACGACCCACTGAAACGATTTGGGGTAGGTTTATCGCGCCTTGGAACTAGCCACGCGGTGGCTGTAGGAGCGTATGCGTTTGCTTTGAAAAAGTTGGATGAGAATTAAACGCAAAGACGCTAAGTCGCAAAGTTTTTTATTCTTCGCGTCATTGCGCCTTAGCGTTCATAAGCAAAGTCAATGAATATAAAAAAGATACACCGAGGAATATTTGTAGCAATTATGTTGATTTTCTGTATCAACATAACCGCTGTTTATTCCCAACATACAATAACCCTCGATGGTGCTTGGCAGTTCCGTAAAGCCAATTCTCAGGACGTTTGGATGCCTGCTGTTGTTCCAGGAACAGTTCATACCGACCTTATGACCAATGGAAAAATTCCTGATGTTTACATTGGTTGCAACAACTTGCAATTGGGATGGATTGATACGCTGGATTGGGAATATTACCGCGAATTCGATTTGCCCAAATCGTATAAACCCAACAAGATAAACGAGTTAGTTTTTGAGGGTCTTGACACCTATGCTCAGGTCTACCTGAACGACTCCTTAATTCTTGTTACCGATAATATGTTCCGTCAGTGGCGTAAAGATTGTGCAACGATTTTAAAACCTCAGAAAAACAGCATTAGGGTGATTTTTAGTTCTGCAGTAAAAACTGCGAAACAAAAGTCCTCAGAGGCAAAAATAAAAATACCAGGAGGAGAATGGGCCTACAGCCGTAAGGCTGCTTACCATTATGGTTGGGATTGGGGCCCAAGGTTTGTAACCTGTGGAATTTGGAAATCGGTTTACATATATCAACAAAACGATATCGAGATTAATAATCCTTCAATAAATACTATCAACTTAAGCGATAAAAATGCTCTGATGAGTATTTGTTTTGAATATTCTGTGTTAAAGGATGGACGTTATAGTGTTCAACTTGTTGATACTGTTGCAAAAACTAAACTATTCGACAAAAAAATCAATGTTAAAAAAGGAATAGGTGAACTTAGGGATAGTTTTTATGTTCAGAATCCGCAACTCTGGTGGCCTAATGGAATGGGCAAGCAAAATATCAAAAATTATAAATTGATAGTAAAAAAGGGGACGAAATCTATCTATAACAAAACTTTTAGGGTTGGAATTAGAGTTGTAGAGTTAGTGAATGAACCCGATAGTATTGGAGAATCGTTCTACTTCAAAGTAAATGGAAAGCCAATGTTTGCAAAGGGTGCAAATGTTATACCTCCGCATAGTTTTATTTCCACAGTTACCGATTCTGTATGGATTTCAATTGCCAACAATGCACGCCAAAGTAACTTCAATATGGTGCGCATATGGGGTGGTGGCGTTTATCCTCCCAATGTCTTCTTTGAGGCTTGTACTGAACACGGTATTTTGGTATGGCAGGATTTTATGTTTGCCTGTTCAATGTACCCTTGGAATAGGAACTACTTAAAGAATGTACAGGTTGAGGCAGAGCAACAGGTAAAGCGTCTTAGGGCACATACTAGCCTGGCCCTTTGGTGTGGGAATAACGAGGTTGATGAGGGTTGGCACAACTGGGGTTGGAAAACCCAGTTCGATTCCATTCCTGCTTTAGCGGATTCAATTTGGAGTGGATACGAGAGTCTATTTCACAATCTACTACCTACGGTTGTAAAGAAATACGATTCCACAAGGCCATATTGGCCTTCGTCGCCAAAGTTTGGGTGGGGCCGAATGCAGAGTATGACTCATGGCGATTCTCATTACTGGGGCGTTTGGTGGGGCTCTGAACCTTTCGAGAAGTATCGGGAAAAAGTTCCGCGTTTTATGAGCGAGTATGGTTATCAGGGAGCACCTTCGAATCACACCATAAAGTTATTCAGCAATGGAGGCGTAAATCCCGATTCTGTGGAGATGCGCTGCCACCAGAAACACCCTGTGGGGTACGAAACTATACGAACCTATATGGAGCGCGAGGGTTTTTATCCTGAAACTTTCGACGATTGGGCTTACCAGAGCCAAATAACACAGGCAATTGGCTATAGGGTTGCCATTGAATCGCACCGGTTGGCTTCGCCACGCTGTATGGGAACACTTTACTGGCAGATGAACGATTGTTGGCCTGTAGTTTCGTGGTCGAGTATCGATTATTTGGGACATTGGAAGGCGGTTCATTACACCGTTCGCGATTCCTATAAATCGGTTTTGGTTTCGGCGCAGGTAACCGATAGCGTGATTGTGGTTAATGCTGTTTCGGATAGTTTACAGCCCATCAACGGAAAAATAACATTAACCATACTAAGCACGCTGGGCGATACGTTGAAGCAATGGACTAAGGACGTTTCATTACATCCCAATATTGCATTAGTTGTGGATAAAATTGAAAATCCCGTAGAAAAAATTGATTTCGATAAATACTTTATTCATACCCGATTGAGTTTAATGGATGGAACTGAGTTTGAATCCTTATCGTTTATGGGTAAAGTAGGCAAGTTGCAGTTGGAGAATCCCCAAATAGTTAAGGAGATTACCAAGAGCAACAATGGAGGAACAATAACTTTGTCATCAAAATACCCTGCATTCTTCGTGGAGTTAAGCAGCAATAATTCCGATTGCAGGTTTGAAAATAACTATTTGCATATTCTGCCCGGACGGAAATATGTAATTAAGTATAGTGGTAATTTGGGTGATAACCTGAAATTAAAATTCCTTTAACTTCTTCTAACTTCCTTTAATTCCTATAAATTAAACAATGAAACGATTAATAAACACCTACATACAATGAAAAAACCTCAACTACTTGCAGTTTTGATGCTTATTAGCATTGCGCTGTTTTCGCAGGAGAAAAGCCCTGTTGAGTATGTGAATCCATTCATTGGAACGGATTTTCACGGTCACACATATCCTGGAGCAACGGTTCCCTATGGTTTAGTTCAGTTAAGTCCCGATACACGTCTTACAGGATGGGATGGCTGCTCGGGCTATCACTACTCCGATAATGTGATTTATGGTTTCTCTCACACACACCTCAGCGGTACGGGTGCGTCGGATTATGGCGATATTCTGATTGCCCCAGTCACAGGAAAACCTATTTTTAAAAATACAGAGTATTCGTCGACGTTTCAGAAAAAGAACGAAACTGCAAAGGCCGGTTACTACTCGGTTTATCTCGATAAATTCAAAGTAAAGGCAGAGATGACTGCTACTGCACGGGTTGGTTTTCATCGCTATACGTTCGAAAAACCCAAGAAGGCTGCTTTGGTAATCGACCTTGAGCATCGCGATAAGGTTATAGAATCGTGGGTTAAGGTTGTTGGAAAGAATGAACTGCACGGATTTCGTCGTTCAAAGATGTGGGCAAAGGACCAACATATCTATTTCGTAATTCGTTTCTCAGAACCAATTTCTATGGGGCCAAATTTTGTTGAGAAGGACGAAATATCCCTTTCGACCGAGGAGAATGGACAGGTTAAAACCGAAGGAAAAAACCTAAAGCTATGGCTTCAGTTTGCTAACCCTAAAAATGGCCAATTGCTCGTAAAAGTTGGTGTTTCGGCTGTGAGCGAAGAGGGCGCACTTAAAAACCTAGAGGCCGAGTTACCCAGTTGGGATTTTGATGCTGTTGTAGCCGATGCTCAAAAACTTTGGAATGCAGAGCTCTCGCGTATAGATGTAAGCGGAGGAACTCCTGAGCAATTAACCACATTCTACACATCGCTATACCACGCAATGGTTGTACCCAATGTGTTTTCTGATGTTGATGGACAGTACCGTGGAATGGATAACCAAATTCATCAGGCCGATGGATTTACTCCGTACACTGTTTTCTCACTTTGGGATACTTACAGGGCTTGGCATCCGCTAATGACTATTATCGATACTAAGCGAACTGGCGATTACATCAATACATTCCTATCGCATTACCGCTTTGGTGGCCGACTTCCTGTATGGGAACTTGCCGCAAACGAAACGGAATGTATGATTGGCTATCACTCTGTACCCGTTATTGTTGATGCTTGGAAGAAAGGAATAAGGAATTTCGACGAAAAGTTTGCCCTGCAGGCAATGAAGCATAGCGCAAAGCTCAATCATTTTGGTCTAAAGGAGTTTAAGCAGTATAACTTTATCCCCGGCGATATGGAGCACGAGTCGGTTTCCAAAACCCTTGAGTACGCCTACGACGATTGGTGCATTGCTCAATTTGCCAAAGATTTGGGCGAAAATTCCGATTACGTTGAATTCACAAAACGTGCTCAGGCTTATAAAAACCTGTTCGACCCCACAACTCGCTTTATGCGTCCACGTATTAATGGAGGATGGAAGGATAACTTCAACCCGGCAGAGGTTGACCAGAACTTCACCGAAGCCAATAGCTGGCAGTACAGTTTTTACGTTCCACAAGATATTGCTGGACTAATAAAGTTGCATGGAGGTAAGGAAAACTTCGAAAAAAGACTCGATGACCTTTTCTCAACTTCATCGCAATTATCAGGTAAGAATCAGGTAGATATAACCGGCTTAATTGGACAGTATGCACACGGAAACGAGCCTAGTCACCATATGGCTTACCTTTACAATTACGTTGGTAAACCTTGGAAAACTCAACAGATGGTTCGCAAAATTATGGATGAGATGTACACCCATAAACCCAATGGAATTTGCGGAAACGAGGATTGTGGACAAATGAGCGCTTGGTATATTCTCAGCGCTGCAGGTTTCTACCCTGTTTGCCCTGGTAGCACACAGTATGTGATTGGTTCGCCACTGTTTCCAAAAGCAACATTTAACTTGGAGAATGGAAAACAATTCACCATTATTGCTGAAAATAATTCACCCCAAAACATTTACATAGCGGAGGTATTCCTCAACGGACAGCCATTAACCCGCAGCTGGATTGACCACTCTGAAATTGTTGCTGGTGGCGAGTTGAAGTTTGTTATGACCAATCAACCCAATAATGCTTGGGCTAGTTCCGATTCCGATATACCTTTAACCAAAATAGAAGACAACACAATTGCCGTTGCTCCTGCATTTCATACATCAACCCAATCGTTTACCGAGAGTTTGGAGTTGAATTTATCATCAATTCAGCCCGAAGCTATGATTTTCTATGCCTTATTCGATATCGATAAGCAGGGTGGAGGATTGCAATGGAGACAAGGAAATACGGTTATATTGACTGAATCGAAGATTGTAAAGGCCTATGCAGTTCTTCCAAGTGGCGAAACTAGCGCAATTATTGAGGGTAGATATGTAAAAGTGAAGGACATTAAGGATATCACAATAAAGAGTGAGTATAGTTCACTTTACACTGGTGGAGGAAAGTTTGCGTTGGTGGATGGTTTCCGTGGAATCACCAACTTCAGGGTAGGAGGATGGCAGGGTTTCCATAATCAGGATTTTGAGGCGGTTATAGATTTGGGAGAGGAGAAAGAAATAAACTATATGGGAGCCAACTTCCTTCAGGATATTGGCCCTTGGATTATGATGCCCAAAATGGTAACCTACTCAACCTCTAACGATAATGTAAACTTTACGACTATTGGGGTTGTTTCAAACACGGTGTCCGATAAGGAGCAAAATCCAACAATCAAGGAGTTTGGATTAGATGTTAAGATAAAAGCGCGATATGTGAAAGTTTTCGCAAAATCCTATGGAAAGTTACCTGCCGACCACATTAGTGCTGGCGAGCCATCGTGGATATTTATTGATGAGATTGTGGTGAAGTAATATAATAAGAAAAGGGTGTCAATTGGCACCCTTTTTTTATTAGTTATTTTGAGGTTATTTTACCTCTTCAGCATCAGTAGCATTATCCTTTTGGCTTTGCTCAATGCTCTTGCCCTTTAGATAGTTTGGCAGTTCCATTCCAGCCATTTTGAAAAGTTCCTCGAATGGAGGGATTGAACCAAGCATTCCAGAAAGGAAATTAGCCGAGGTTGGAGATTTTCCATCTTTACCCGAACCCATATTGTCCCAAACGGTAATCTTATCAATCTTAAGGTTCTTAATGGCTTCAACCTGTGTTTTAACCAATTCAGGAAGTTTATCGGCAATCATCATCATTACTGCATCCTGTGAGTTTCCGGTTGCTTTGCTTAGTTTCTCGAAACCTTCAGCCTGTTTACTTAGGATTTCGTAGATACCTTTTGCTTCAGCCTGCATCTTCATATAAATTGCATCGGCCTCTCCGCGTGCATGACGTCGAATTTGCTCTGCCATCGCCTCTGCATCAATCTCAATTTTTTCCTTATTGATTTGTGCTGGAACCACAATGTCTGCTTTCTGGGTTGCTTCCTGGCGTTCTGCACGGGCTAATTCCGCCTCGCGTTCAGCGGCGTAAGCTTCTTCCAGCGCTTTTGCTTGATTCACTTTCTCTGCAGCAATAGCTTTTCTTTCGGCTTCAGCTTCTTTTTCCCTACGGGTTGCATTTGAATTGGCTATTGTAACCTTTGCGGTGTTTTCCCCCTCAACAGCAGTAGCATCAGCCGATGAAACCTGAACGCGTTGGTCGCGGAGCGCGTTTGCCTCTCCAATGGAACCGTCGCGGTTCTTCTCTGCTACGCTCTTTTTAGCGTCGTTAATAGCTTTTGCGGCAGCCTCTTTACCTAGGGCGACAATATAGCCCGACTCGTCGTTGATGTCGGTTACGTTTACGTTGATTAGTTTCAAACCGATTTTTTTCAACTCAGCCTCTACGTTCGACGAAACAGCAGCAAGGAATTTATCGCGGTTGCTGTTGATTTCCTCAATATCCATGGTTGCTACAACCAAACGTAGCTGACCAAAAATGATATCCTTAGCAAGGTTACTGATATCCTCTTGGCTTAAACCTAGCAAACGCTCTGCGGCATTGTCCATTACGCCTGGTTCTGTGGAAATACCCACTGTAAAACGCGATGGGACATCAACACGGATATTCTGCTGGCTAAGCGCGTTGGTTAAGTTAATTTCAATGGAAAGTGGGGTAAGATTCAGAAAAGAATAATCTTGAATTACCGGCCAAATAAATGCAGCACCTCCGTGAATACACTTTGCGGAACGGGCCTCGGCGGTTTTTCCTTTACCAACTTTACCGTAAACAACAAGCACCCTGTCCGAAGGGCATCGTTTGTAACGCTTGAATAGCGAAATAATTAGGATAAATACGAATACTATCCCAATTACAATTGCAAAAACAACAAATTGACTCATATTTAGATATTTTAGGATTTTTTATAGAAATAATTGAGAAATGCTTGAGATGCTGAAACAAGTTCGGCATGACTTCATCTACACTTTCTTAACTAGCACCAAATCATCACTAATTATAGCGGTAACTTGTATTACAGCTCCAGTAGGTATATCCTCGGCTTCATCGGTCATTGCGTCGATAGTTCTGAATCCTTGATGCTGAAATTGAATTTTCCCTGCAGCTTTACGGTTGGCAGGAATAACAAGGTAAACCGTTCCGGTTTTTCCAACAGCAGAGGCCATAACCACATTGCCCGACTCAACCAATTTTCCCATAAAGTAGAAAATGGTTGCCATTATAACCATCATTAGTAGGCCGCAAATGAACGAAATTGCTATAGTTAATGGGGTTGATAGCCCAGAATCGATACACGCAATTCCTACCCATCCGAAAATGGTGAAGAACCCAATGAAATTTTTTAGGCTGATTAGTTGAAACCCGATTCCGGCATCGCCATCTACGCTTGCATCGGCATCGCCGCTTGCGTCAAAATGGCTGTCGGAATCCGCTCCAATAAAGGTCATCACAATTTGGATAAGGAAGATTACCGAAGCAGGGATGGCAATCATCCAGTAAACTTTTGATAGGGTGGATAAACCTTCCCACCACGAATTAATGCTAAGTATTTCCATTGATATATTAAATATTGTTTATGTGAAGGTATGAAATTTTTGGCCATCCACCTTATTTTGCTGAAAAGTATTTCTTAAAAAAACTTAAATTGGATTGGTTTGTTATTCATTAAAACTTTTGCAAATGGGGGAGCATCAAATTAAAGATAATACCGTAGCGTTGAATCGTGCCTTTATTATTGGCATTGTAATTAACATACTATATGTTGTAGTTGAGATTGCTGCTGGCATATACTACAGTTCTCTTTCATTGATTTCCGATGCTGGCCATAATTTAAGCGATGTTGCTTCACTTGGCTTGGCTATGCTAGCGTTTAGGTTAGCCAAAAGGAAGGCTAACGATAAGTTTACCTATGGATACAAAAAATCTACTATACTGGTTTCGCTTATAAATTCGGTTATTCTGTTTGTTGCCATTGGCGGGATACTCTGGGAGAGTATTAATCGGGTTTTTAATCCGGTTGTGGTTGATGGACAGGCAATATCCATTGTTGCTGGAGTGGGTATTGTTGTAAACACTGTTTCGGCACTACTTTTCTTTAAGAACAAGGATCACGATTTGAATGTTAAAGGCGCATACCTTCATCTTATGGCCGATGCGGCTGTTTCGTTGGGTGTTGTAGCGTCAGGTGTGTTTATAGCATTTTGGAGCATTTACTGGCTCGATTTGGCTATGAGCCTTGTAATTGTTGCTGTGATATTTTATTCCACTTGGAATTTATTTAAGGAGAGTCTTTCGCTTACTATAGATGGGGTTCCTAGCGGAATAAACCTTTCCAACATATCTTCATTATTTTTGAGCGTTGATGGGGTAAAGTCTGTTTATCACATCCATATTTGGGCATTAAGCACAACTCAGAATGCAATAACAGCACAAGTTATTGTGGATTCAAACCTCGACCTGGAGGGACAAAACAGAATTAGACAGAAAATAAAAGAACAACTAAACAAGGAGAATATTCAGCACATCACCCTTGAAATTTCCTCAGAGCATAATACTTCTGTTGACTGCAAAGTTTAATTCGTCAGTAAATTAGTGTTGTTTGGCACAAAGAAATGTTAAAATGATTTTTTTTATAAAAAGTTACACAGAAAATTGCTATATTGTTAATTGTGCTATGGGTAGTCTTTAAAAATATTTATCGCTTGTTGGTGTAATATTAGAAAACATTAGTTGCTGTTTAACTTATTATCAATGGACGATAATAACTTTCATATTTTTACAGCACCACTTTTTGTTGTGGATTTATCCACGGCTAAAATTCGTAATTGGAATTCAAGTTTTCTAGATTTAATCGGAGTTGAAACAGCCCCAGTTACAGATATTTACTTTTTCGATATCTTATCGTTTATGAATATCGAAGGATGGGATATTTTTGTAAACGACTATTTTATTGATGGTGGAAAGTACTTTATTCAGATAAATTCATCGAATAGTGATAGATTAAACTACTTGTTTCAGGCAACATCGTTGGAGGATAGGTCTGGCGAATCAATCCTTTTCCAGTTACTTAATACTGCTGATTTCCGCTTGCAGTTCATTAAAACAGGGCAAAGTTATTCTGAAAATGATGCGAATATTGAAAACAGCGTTAACGTTGCCGATAATCTTTTTTTTAAATTATTTCAACTAAGCCCTTTGTGGATGCTGCTTTACTCTTTTGAGGAGGGGCGTATTATAGATGTTAACGAAGCATGTATTGATGGACTTGGATACAGTTATGATTATTTGGTAGGTAAATCGCTATACGAAGTTAACATTCACCCTAATCCACTGGAGGTTATTACCATTAGGGAGGAAGCCATGAAGCACCAACGGGTTTTCCGACCCAATTTTTTACTTAAGGATGCCAATGGCAATTTAAAACAGGGAATCCTCTTTGGAGAACTTGTGACGATGAGTAAGGGTAGGTTTTTTCTGGCAACTTTTCAGGATATGACTCACTTCATCCGAATGCAGGAGAAACTGAACGAATCTGAACAAAAATTTTCCCTTGCATTTAAGCTAAATCCTAGTTGGATGGGAATTTGTCGTATGTCCGATGGCATTTTTGTCGAGGTTAACGACCGTTTTTTACGAGGTGTAGGATTGTCGGAAGACAAAGTTATTGGGCGCTCAATTTTTTCGCTTAAACTTATTGCCGACCCTGCAGGCTTTAGGCAAATAATAAGCAGCTTAAAAGATAAAGGAAATGTTACAAAGGATATTTTTGAGATAAACACAAGGTTAAGAGGTTTAAGGAAGGGGTTTCTGTCTGTATCTAAAGTTGTAATTAATAACGAGAATCACCTTATAATTAATTTCGACGATAGAACAGTTTTTATTAAGCTGCAGGAAATGCTTACCGATAGCGAGGAGCGTTACCGAGGAATGTTCGATAATGCATTGGCTGGCTTTTATAGGGTTTCTTATTCCGAAGGGAAGATTATTGAATGCAACAATTTCTTTGCCGAGCTTATTGGTTTTTGCAGTGCCGATAAGGTAAAAGGGTTTCCCGTAAAAGAATTGGTTATCAATAAGAAAACTCATAGTGAGTTTCTGAACAAGTTAAAGGATGAGTCCACTGCAATATTCGAGATGCCCATTCGGAGAACTGATGGAAGGGAGATATGGATTGCCAACTATGCGCGCCGATTGCCCAGTAAGGATTATTACGATGGAATTATTGTTGATATAACCGAACGTAAGAAAATAGTGGAGATTTTAGCCCTAAACGAGAACCGTTTTAGGAAACTTATTTCCAATTCAAGCGACATAATTTTTATTGTTGACACACAAGGAAACTGTAAGTATATAAGTCCTTCAATCTCCAATGTTTTAGGGTTTAGTAGTAGGGCTCGAATTAGAAATATTCGTAATGTTGTTTCTGATTTAGACCGAGTTAAGTTTTCTGAGTTTTTGAATTTAGTGAGCTCTAACGGAATGGGCTATTCCAGCACCGATATTCAATTTAGACATAAAACTGGTGTGTATAGAGTTTTAAGCCTTAAGGCATCGAACTTTACCGATACACCTGAGATAGGTGGAATTTTAATTAATGCCCACGATATAACTGAAAAAATTAAGGCACAGGAGGAGATTGCTCTTGCGCTTAAGAAGGAGCAGGAGTTACATCGGCAAAAGAATCACTTTATATCAACAGTATCGCACGATTTTAGAACGCCGTTAACAAATATTTCCCTAAATATTCAACTTTTGGAGCGCAATCTGGTTGATAATCATTTTATAAATGCTACTAAAAACCTAGTACGCCTCAATAATGCCACCAAGCGACTTACAGCGTTAATAAACGAGGTTTCGTTGGTTAGCAAGGAGCAGAGCGGTAGGCTGAGATTTACACCCGAGGAGTATAACTCAAACATACTTATCGACTCCATTATTGAGCAGATTGACTATTTGTTTCAACCTTTTGTTCAGGTAGAGGTTTTGAAGGGAATTCCACGAACTGTTATGGCTGACAGAGACTTATTGGTGCATATTGTGGATAACGTATTGAATAATGCCATTAAGTTCAGCCCTAACCAGAGCACTATAAAATTCAGTATGAAGTTGGAATTCCAAAGACTTAAAGTCGTAGTAAAGGATAGTGGTATTGGAATCCCTCAAGATGAAGTTCGGTTTCTTTTCGACCCCTACTTTAGGGCATCGAACATTAGCAACATTAGTGGAAGTGGTTTAGGATTAAGCATTGTAAAACGTTGCGTTGATTTGCATAATGGAGAGATATCAATAAAAAGTATGGAAGGTAAGGGGACTATGGTAACAATTTCGGTCCCATTATAATTAAACTATAAAGGAGTTATCGTTTTTTTCTCTATCTTTAAAATTATGGATGTTAAGCAAAATACAGTACTGCTTGTTGAGGATGATATAGACTTACGTGAGACCATTTCGGAATATTTGAACGGAGTGGGCTTTGAGGTTATTCTCGCTGAAAACGGTTCGCTGGGCATACAAAAGGCCATCCAGCATCGGCCCGATGTCATTGTTTGCGATATCTCAATGCCTGGCATTACTGGTTACGAGGTATTCAACATGCTGCATCAAATTAACACCACATCGGTAATTCCATTTATCTTCCTTTCAGCAAAGGCATCCAAGGAGGATATTCTGCTTGGACTTCATCTCGGTGCCGACGATTATATTCCAAAACCATTTGAGTTTGGCGAGTTGGTAAAAGTTATTCGTAGGAGAATCGAGAACAGGCAACGAATCAATGAGGTAAACGACGAGAAATTCCACGCAATTCTTAACAACTCTTATAGCGGAACGATAATCCTTAAGGGGCAAGTTATTGAACATGCCAACAAGCAGTTTGCCGATATGTTAGGTTATTACCAGCAGGAGATTGTGGGTAATAACCTCATCAATTTTGTGAATAAGGATGATATAAGGGCCGTTTCCGATAGTATTGCTAAGTGCGAACAGGGCGCAATAAAAGATTTTGAGCTTGAGTTTAAAGCTATTCACAAGAATAGCAACCTTATTGATGTTAGGTTTAAAGGCTCAAATGTAGTGTTCAATGGCGAAAAACGTATTGTTTCGAGTTGTTCTTCGGAAGTTGATGTGTTAAAAACTGCATCGGCCAAAGAGGGCAAGAAAGTGGGACAGGTTAAACTCTCTGCCCGCGAGTTGGAAATTCTAACACTTGTTTGCCAAGGTCTAACCAATGCTCAAATCGCTGAGAAATTATTCCTAAGTGAACGAACCGTTGAGGGGCATCGGGCACGTTTATTCGATAAAACTGGAACAAATAGTGCTGTTTCTTTGGCTATGTGGGCTGTTCGCAACAAAATTATCAATTTATAAAAATTAGGTGAAAATACTCTATTACCTTTTTTGTTCGTTTCTTAATTTTGAACGTTAATTGCTTTTTATGGAATCGAAAAAAATTCTTTTAGTAGAGGATTCACGGATTATCCAGCTCTTAATTCAGACTGTATTGTGTGATTATGGCTACGAATTGAAATTTGTGTCTAATGGGCAGGAGGCTTTGGCTGAACTTAAAAAGCAAAAACCAGACCTGTTAATACTTGATATTATGATGCCAGTAATGGATGGTTTTGTTTTGCTCGATAAACTTGAGAAACCATTTACCTTCCCTGTTCTTATCGTTTCGGCCCGTGCGGATTACGAGAGCATAGGAAAAGCAATGGAACTAGGGGCTAGCGATTACCTTATAAAGCCTTTCAACTCTACCAATCTAATTAATAAGGTTGAAGGACTGCTAGTTCATAAAAAAAACATTTGATAACTATTAGTCTGCTTGTAATTGTAAGTGATTTATTTTAAGGTTATTCAAATCTGACTTTTTTCAACTTGTTCGTATTGAATAAACCTGCCAACCGGTAGGCTGTTGTACATAATTTAATCATTACGTTTGTTATTGTTTTTTAAGTAGATTCCAATTTCGAACTGATGATTGTTAGGTGGATAAATTAATCTTAAAGATTGGAATAGTCTTACATCAGTTTGTCCAATTCGCTTTATTAGCATACTTTTGGCTTGTTCATTTACAAATCTATAAGCTATAAAGCTGATGCCAAAGTCTATTCCATTTGAGTTGGTTGAGTTAGAGCCAGAGAGTTACCATATACTGGTTGATGCAACCATTAATGGCGAGCCTGTGAAATTGATTGTCGATTCTGGTGCATCGCGCTCTGTTTTTGACAAAATCTATGATTCAGGTCAAAGGATAGAAGGCATCTCCGAGACTGTTGCTGTTGGATTTATGTCCGATAATGTGAACATAGAGCTGGCATCAATTCCCAGTTTGATAGTTGTAGGTGTTAAGTTTAAGGATTTCCCTATAGCATTAGCCGACCTTTCATCGTTACGTGAACTCTACAAAAGCATAACAGGTTTCAATGTTGCTGGTTTGTTAGGCTGCGATTTTTTGGTTCAAAACGTATCGACTATTAATTTTAGGTCGAAAAAAATTTTCATTCTGGAGCAAAATCGAAATTGATAAAACACAGTGAATTAGCTTTAGCATACGTATAATCTTCAATCAAAAATCGGGCGGTTGTAATAAACTTGATTATTTCTCAAAAAAAGTAATATATTTGCCCGATATTTTCGGAAACAAGCAAATTTTCAAATTATTAAATATTTTAAACAATGCAGAATAAAGGTGCGATACGGTTTATTGCCATTGCATTAGCGCTAGTTTGCGTTTTTCAGCTTTCGTTTACTTTGGTTACCAAAAGGGTAGAGAAGAAAGCTAGAGAGTATGCTTTGGTTGGCAGTGATGTAGATAAAAAGAAGGAAAGTCACTACCTCGATTCAGTTTCAACAGAAACTGTGTATAATTTCCTTTGGGTGCGCAAATACACTTACAAAGAGTGTAAGGAACGCGAAATCAACTTAGGTTTGGACCTTAAAGGCGGTATGAACGTTATGCTTGAGGTTTCGGTTACCGACCTTGTGCGTGCACTTTCAAACAATAGCAAGGATTCATCCTTTGTAAAGGCAATGGATGTTGCGATGAAGATGCCCGGTAACGAGCACTTTATCGATAAGTTTGGCAAAGCATTCCAACAGGTTGCTCCAAATGCAAAACTTGCCTCAATTTTTAGCACTCAAGATCTTCGTGGTCGAGTTAACTTTGACTCTTCAAATGAGGATGTTCTAAAAGTTCTAAAGGAAGAAGCTGAAGGGGCTATCGATAACTCGTTCAACATTCTTCGTAATCGTATCGATAAGTTTGGTGTAGCACAACCAAACATTCAGCGTATGGAGAACTCTGGTTTAATTGTAATTGAATTACCAGGGGTAAAAGAGCCAGAGCGTGTTCGTAAACTGCTACAAGGAACAGCCAGTTTGGAGTTTTGGGAAACTTATGAGTTTACTGATGTTTATCCAAGTTTTATTGCTGCTAACAATAAATTAGTTGAGATTCAAGCCGCAATGGCTCCTGCTGAAGAAACTAAAGCTGCAACAGAGTTAACAGCAACGAAAGATAGCACAAACGAAGACTTACTCAATAAACTTCAACAAAGCGAAACCAAGGATTCTGCCGATATCGCAAATGCAGATATGGCAAAGAAATTTCCTCTTTTCTCCTTGCTCCGTCCTAACTTAAACATGCAAAATCAGCCTTCTGTTGGTCCAATGGTAGGTATGGCTCATCATAAGGATACCGCAAGAATTAACGAAATTCTTGCTATGGAACAAATTCGTGCTCTTTTCCCTGGTGATGTGAAATTCTTATGGGGCGTTAAATCTCCAAAATGGGATCAGACCGAAAGCATGTATGAACTTATTGCTATCAAATTAACTAGCCGTGAAGGAAAAGCTCCGTTGGATGGTGGTGCCATTACCGATGCTCGCGATGCATTTGGCGACCAAAAAGGAACTGCCGAGGTTGATATGGGTATGGATGCAGAGGGTGCTAGGATTTGGGCTCGCTTAACTGGCGAAAATATTGGAAAGTGTATTGCAATTGTTCTCGATAACTCCGTTTACTCTTATCCAAGGGTACAGACTGAGATAAAAGGTGGCCGTTCACAAATTACAGGCGATTTCACCATTAATGAGGCAAAAGACTTAGCAAACGTTCTTAAATCAGGTAAACTTCCTGCTCCTGCTCATATTATTAAGGAAGAGTTAGTAGGCCCTTCACTTGGCAAGGAAGCTATCAACTCGGGTATGAACTCATTCCTTGCCTCGTTTATTGTGGTACTTATTTATATGTTGTTCTACTATAGCCGTAGAGCAGGTTTAGTTGCCGATATTGTTTTGCTGATTAACCTATTTTTTATGATGGGTATTTTAGCATCGTTTGGAGCAACTCTAACATTACCTGGTATTGCTGGTATTGTTCTTACAATGGGTATGGCAGTGGATGCCAACGTGCTTATTTTTGAACGTATACGTGAGGAGATAAGGTCTGGTAAAGGTTTAAGCCTTGCAATTAAGGAGGGTTTCAGCAATGCATTATCTGCGATTTTCGACGGTAACGTTACAACTCTTCTAACTGGGGTAATTCTTTACATCTTCGGTTCTGGACCAATCCGTGGTTTTGCTACAACTCTTGTAATTGGTATTCTTACAACATTATTTACAGGTATTTTCATTACCCGTTTAATTATTCTATGGATGGAGAAACGTAATATGACTTTAACATTCTCTACCAAGTTTACTGAGAATGCCTTCCGTGGATTAAAGATTGACTTTATCGGTATCAGAAAGTATGGTTATATCTTCTCTATTGCTGTAATTGTAGTTGCATTTTCATCGTTGGCTATTAGAGGATTGAACCCTGGTATCGATTTCGTTGGAGGTCGCTCGTATATTATCCGTTACGAAAAACCAGTAACTACCGTTGAGGTTGCTAACCAAATGAAAGCTGTGTTTGGTGGCGAGGCTCCTGAGGTTAAAACCATTGGTTCTGCAAATCAGGTGAAAGTTACAACCAAGTATAAAATTGCTTCAACCGATCCAACTGTGGATGGCGAGGTTGACTCTTTAATGTACGCTGGGTCAAAGCCATTCATGTCAAGCGATGTAACTTTCAACGATTTCCAAAACAACTTTAAGCAAAGTTCTATTAAGGTAGGACCAACTATTGCACAAGACATTAAGAGGGATGCATTTATTGCGGTTATAGCTGCTCTATTTGCAATCTTCCTTTATATCTTAGTTCGTTTCCGTTACTGGAGTTACAGTGCTGGAGCGGTAGCATCATTGGCTCACGATGCAATATTTACTATTGGATTATTCTCAATACTATACTTCAGAGTTCCTTTTGGTCTTGAAGTTGACCAATCGTTTATTGCGGCAATTCTTACAATTATTGGTTACTCAATTAACGATACCGTAATTATCTTCGACCGTATTCGTGAGTACACAAAACTACACCCTAAACACTCAAGAAGAGATAATATAAACAATGCTATTAACGATACTTTGAGCCGTACATTCTCAACATCGTTCTCCACATTGGTTGTATTAATTCCTATTTTCTTCTTTGGTGGTGAGGTTATCCGTGGATTTATCTTTGCCTTGATTATGGGTATTGGCGTTGGTACTTACTCTTCGGTATTTGTTGCTACACCACTAGCTTACGATATTGAGCAGTGGTGGGAGAAGAGAAAAGCAAGAAAGAAATAATTTATTTTTGATAATATAAGAGAGGCTCAACCGATGGTTGAGCCTCTCTTGTTTTAAATAAGCCATTTCAGGAACGGTTCATTTTTATTATCTTGCGGATAAATCAATTTAAAACATGGAGATTACAATCGAGCTAGTTTTGTTAGCAATTTCGGTACTTTTTTTCTTGAGTCTTATCGCAAGTAAGGCTGGTTATAAATTTGGAGTACCTGCTTTACTCCTTTTTTTAACTGTTGGGATGTTGAGCGGTAGTGATGGGTTGGGAATTCAGTTCGAGAATATTCATGCAACACAAGTAGTTGGAACAATAGCCCTTAGTATAATTCTTTTTTCAGGGGGATTGGATACTAAAATCTCGGAAATTAAGCCGGTTATGTATCAGGGTGTGTTATTGGCAACGTTAGGTGTATTGTTAACGGCACTTTTTACAGGACTTTTCATATGGTGGATTTTAGGAATGACCTATAGTTCGGCAGGGATTGGTTTTATTACCGCTCTGTTGTTGGCTTCAACAATGTCATCCACCGATTCGGCTTCCGTTTTTTCCATACTTCGTTCCAAAGGATTATACCTTAAAAATAATCTAAGGCCAATGTTAGAGCTAGAGAGCGGAAGTAACGACCCCATGGCTTATGTCTTGACAATCACGTTGATTGAGTTAATAAAGATGGGTAGTACACCAAATTATGGCATTGCAATAGGTATGTTGCTGTTACAGTTGGCTATTGGTGCTTTGCTAGGTGTTTTATTAGGAAAATTGGCTGTTTATGTGGCAAATAATATTAAAATTGATAATAATTCGCTTTATCCCATATTGCTATTAACTATATGTCTATTTATTTTTTCCTCAGTTTATTTTTTAAAAGGAAACGCCTACTTGGCTGTTTACATTTCTGGATTAGTTATAGGCAATTCAAGGTTCATTCATAAACGCTCATCGCTTAATTTCTTCGATGGTCTAGCATGGCTTAGCCAGTTGTTAATGTTCCTTACGCTTGGGTTATTGGTAAATCCCCACGAGTTAGTTCCAATAATAATTCCTGGTTTAATAATCAGTTTGGTAATGATATTTATTACACGCCCATTGGGTGTTTTTATATCGCTTTTGCCTTTTCGTAAAATGCCAGTCAAGGATAAGGTTTTTGTTTCATGGGTAGGATTGCGTGGAGCAGTTCCAATTATTTTTGCAATTATAGCTCTTGATGCTGAAGTTCCCCACGCACGATTAATATTCAACATAGTATTCTTCTGCACTCTGGTTTCGCTTTTAATTCAGGGAACTACATTGCCACGTATGGCAGCACTGCTCAAGTTAGTCGATAGAAGAAAAAAAGTAAAAGCTCTGGAGAGTTTCGATGTGGAGTTTTCCGATGAGATTAAATCTGTTGCAACTGAAATAACCCTTAACGCCCAATCCTTGTCTAATGGATATCGTTTAATGGATCTTCCTTTACCCGAAAAAACCTTGGCAGTAATGGTTAAGCGCAATAATAAATTTTTTATTCCTACTGGAACAACTGTCTTGTGCGAGGATGATAAGTTGCTAATTATTACCGACGACCATGAAGTATTAATGGAAACATTAAAAAATATGGGCATTCATGAATAAAAAAGGACAGGCTTTCACCTGTCCTTTGCGGCTCTGTATTTCGTTTTAGATTGAATTATTTTTGGTAACCTCTATTGAAACCTAAAACTTGCTTGTGATTTTTGTTGAAAATCTTTAAATTTACAGCACTATTTTCCAATCTAAACTAATACCTGAACCTATGAATTCCCTGACTGTGACGAGTCGGGGTTTTCTTTTTTGTAATAGACGACAAAAGTACCCATTCGTTTATGTACAAAGTGTTAAATTTTTATGTTTTTCGACGATTTTAACTCTTTTTTACGTTTATTAGCTAAACGAACGTTGAATTAACGCTCTGAGAATCAGTTTTTGAGTTGTTGTTATTCATATAACAACCAAGTTTTATTTGCACTTATTGAAGTTCTACTGCTCTTATTAAGTTGTTAGCTAAATCTTTGTTATTCAAACAAACACTTTGGTTATTATTGATAATTTTGTCAATTCAATATTTATCTAAGGTCTGAAAATCTTTAATCTAGAGTTTTGAAAAGTGAGCGAGCAAAGTGATATTAATATTGTGGAAACCCCACTGATGAAGCAGTACCTGAGCATCAAGCGTCAACATCCCGATGCTATTTTACTCTTTCGTGTTGGCGATTTCTACGAAACATTTGGCGAGGATGCCATTAAAGCGTCCGAGATTTTAGGTATCACTTTAACTCGTCGGGCTAATGGTGCTGCTCAATATGTAGAGTTGGCAGGCTTTCCTCACCATGCTTTGGACACATATTTGCCAAAGCTTGTACGTGCAGGTCAACGTGTTGCAATTTGCGAACAACTCGAGGATCCCAAGAAAACTAAAACCATTGTTAAGCGGGGTATTACTGAGCTTGTAACACCTGGTGTATCATACAACGATAACGTTCTTGAGCGCAAGGAAAATAACTTTTTAGCTTGTGTTTTTCTCGATAAAAAATTAGCCGGTGTTTCGTTCCTCGATATTTCAACAGGCGAGTTTTATACATCCGAGGGTAGCATTGAGTACATCGACAAACTGCTCAACAACTTCAAACCTAAGGAAGTATTAGTTGAGCGAGTTAAGCAACGCGATTTTATTGAGCATTTCGGTACAAAACACTATACTACTAAACTCGATGAGTGGGCTTTCAATGCCGATGCAGCTCGCGAAAAGTTACTGAATCATTTCAAAACGCAGTCGTTGAAAGGTTTTGGCGTCGATAATCTTACGCTAGGTATAATCTCTGCGGGTGCAATTCTTTACTACTTAGATATAACCCAGCACCATCAGGTTGGCCATATCTCCAATATCTCCAGAATCGATGAGGATAAATACGTTTGGATTGATAGGTTTACTGCAAGGAATCTGGAGCTGTTTACATCTATCAACGATAATGCACGAACATTCATTGAGGTAATAGATAAAACCTCATCGCCTATGGGAGGCCGCTTGCTTAAGCGCTGGGTGGCTTTGCCATTAAAGGATATTGATGCTATAAACGATAGACTTAACGTTGTGGAGTACTTTACTCAGTATCCCGATGTTCGCGATTTGATGGTGGATAAAATCCGCGATATTGGCGATATCGAACGTATAATATCCAAGGCTGCTGTAGGAAGAATTACTCCACGGGAGTTAATTCAACTCAAGAATGCGTTAACCTTGCTTGTTGATGTTAAAGAGGTTTGTGAGAACTCTAACGAAACAACTTTACTCCGAATTGGCGAGCAGATTAACCTTTGCCCAAGAATTAGGGACAGAATTGAACGGGAGATTGTGCCTGACCCTCCAATGCAGTTAAACAAGGGTAATGTTATTGCACGTGGATTCAGCCAAGAGCTGGACGAGTTGCGTGATATTATGACCACAGGGAAGGATTATCTTGTTGACCTTCAGCAACGTGAGGCCGAGCGTACAGGAATTCCTTCGCTAAAAGTGAGTTTCAATAACGTTTTTGGTTATTATATCGAGGTTCGCAATACGCATAAGGATAAGGTTCCGCAGGATTGGATTCGTAAGCAAACTTTGGTGTCTGCTGAGCGTTATATCACTCAGGAGTTAAAGGAGTACGAGGAGAAGATTCTCGGTGCCGAGGAAAAGGTTGTTGAAATTGAACAGGCTCTTTATCAAAATTTAGTTCATAGTTTGGGTGAGTATGTTGCATCAATTCAGTTAAATGCATTTTTAGTAGCTCAAATAGATTGCTTGCTTTCGTTTGCTTTATGTGCCGACCAGTTTAAGTACTCCAAACCAACTGTTAACCAAGACGAAACATTAGATATCAAACTAGGACGACATCCTGTAATTGAACGTATGCTTCCTGCAGGGAACGAGTATATAGCCAACGATGTTTATCTGGACTCTTCTGAGCAGCAAATAATAATTATCACCGGTCCAAACATGGCCGGTAAATCGGCTTTGTTACGCCAAACTGCATTAATTGTGCTGATGGCACAAATTGGTTCGTTTGTTCCAGCGCAAGCTGCAAAAATTGGCGTTGTCGATAAGATTTTTACCCGCGTTGGTGCTTCCGATAACCTTTCGCAGGGCGAATCAACCTTTATGGTTGAGATGCAGGAAGCAGCTAGCATTTTGAATAACCTTTCTAATAGGAGTTTAATTCTTCTCGACGAGATTGGCCGTGGAACATCAACATACGATGGAATTTCAATTGCTTGGGCAATTGTGGAGTATTTGCACGAGCATCCAAATTCGAGGGCTAAAACACTGTTTGCAACGCACTACCACGAATTAAACGAGATGGAATCAACTTTTAACCGTGTTAAGAACTACAATGTATCCATAAAGGAACTCGATAATACTGTTATTTTCCTTCGGAAATTGGTGCGTGGCGGTAGCGAGCACAGTTTTGGTATTCACGTAGCGCGGATGGCTGGGATGCCTCCAAGTGTTATTAAACGTGCCAACGAGATATTGGTTGAACTTGAAAAATCGCAAGAGCGCCAGTCGCTTCAAAAGCCAGTTGCCGATTTGGGCACAAATAGGGAAGGTTACCAGTTAAGCATATTCCAGTTGGAAGACCCTGTGCTTAAGCAAATTCGCGACCAGATAAAAAATATTGATATCAACAATCTTACTCCTATTGATGCGCTTAACAAGTTGAACGATATCAAGAGACTTACAGGACTTTAATTCTTTTTGCGTTAAACGTGAAACTTTAATTGATTAGGAATATCTTATTGTTTTTCGAAAAGGCCTAATTCCTTGTTTCGTTTCACGTTTAACATTTCATGTTTCACTACATTTTTTTTACACCCAAACATGTTTATCTAAATCGTTTGCGATAAGCACATTTATGTCAAAAAACACTGCTAAAAAACATAAAAATTATAAACATATGTTTTATAGCATAAAAAATTACTTACCTTTGACCCCGGATTCTTATTTGGGACAAAATGATTAAAAAAGTTTTGATTGCTAACCGGGGCGAGATTGCCGTCCGGGTTATAAGGTCGTGCCGCGAGATGGGAATTCTTTCCGTGGCTGTTTATTCCGATTCCGACCGCCGTGCAAAGCACGTTCGTTATGCCGATGAGGCATACCACATTGGACCTTCACCTTCCAGGGAAAGTTACCTTAATGGCGACAAGATTATTGAAACCGCACTTAAGTGCGGAGCCGATGCAATCCATCCTGGTTACGGGTTTCTATCGGAGAATGCTGAGTTTGCTCGAAAATGTTTGGCTGCTGGGCTTATTTTTATTGGCCCTGACCCAAATGCAATAACAACAATGGGCGATAAAATTACCGCCCGTCAAACTATGATTGCAGCAGGTGTTCCTGTTGTTCCTGGAACTCAGCAGAAGGTAGTTGATGCCGATGCTGTTCGTAAGATTGTCAGCGAAATAGGCTTGCCAATTATCATTAAAGCTTCTGCCGGTGGTGGCGGAAAGGGTATGCGCTTGGTGCGCAAGGAGTCCGATTTGATTTCGGCTCTTAAAATGGCACAGTCCGAGGCTTTATCATCCTTTGGTGATGATACAGTTTACATTGAGAAATACGTGGAGCATCCACACCATATCGAGTTTCAGATTTTGGCCGACAAGTTTGGTAATACCGTTCATCTTTTTGAGCGGGAATGCTCAATACAGCGTCGTCACCAAAAGATGATTGAGGAAACTCCATCGCCATTTATTACTCCCGAGTTGCGTCAGCAAATGGGTGAGGCTGCAGTAAAGGCTGCGCAAGCTGTTGAATACTTTGGTGCAGGAACCATAGAGTTTTTGGTTGATGCAAATCGGAACTTCTACTTCCTTGAGATGAATACTCGCCTTCAGGTTGAGCACCCTATTACCGAGCGTGTAACGGGTATCGATTTGGTGAAGGAGCAAATACGTATTGCATCAAATCAACCTTTGTCGTTTAAACAGGAGGAAGTTTTTCAGCACGGTCATGCCATTGAGTGCCGTGTATCAGCCGAAGACCCATTTAATGGCTTTATGCCATCGCCTGGGTTAATACGCCACATCAGTGAACCGAACGGACTGGGAATTAGAACCGATGGTTATGTTTACGAGGGCTACGAAATTCCAATCTACTACGACCCAATGATTACTAAGTTAATCTCATGGGGACGTACCCGCGAGGAGGCTATAACCCGGATGAAACGTGCTCTTTATGAGTACAAAATTACTGGGGTTAAAACATCGATTCGTTTTCTTGAGCGCATAATGGATAATGCCGATTTCCGAAACGGTATTTACAACACTCACTTTATCGATGAGCATATGGATGAGTTGATGTCCGAGGCACCTCGTGGTGGTCAAATATTCGAGGATATGGCTGTAATAGCAACCTATTTCGATTACATCACTAAGATGGAAAAAGTTGCTATGAGCGACTTTACCGTAACGCAAAGTTGCGATAACTGGAAAACCTACGGTTTAAAAAAGAATTTACAAAGAATATAGACGACAGGAACTATAGCCTAAATACCGAAGATTATGGGATATGAAGTAAGGATTGGCGATAGACTTGCCAGTGTTAAGCTAATAAAACGTGATGGACAATACGCTACCATTGAAGTAGATGGTCAACAATATGATATTGACATTGCTATGGTTGAAAATGGCGTTTACTCCATTCTGCACAATGGGCGTTCATTTAATATCGAGATTATTCCGGGCGATGGCCCAAAAAACTACTTTGTGAATTCATACGTGAATTCACACGAAGTGGAGATTATTGATGCCCAGAGCCGTTATATGATGAGTCGCAAATCGGCCGACGACCACTCAGCCGATAAAATTATTTCAACACCAATGCCCGGTAGGGTTGTAAAAATCCCTGTTACCGAGGGTGAACCCGTTGCGAAAGGTGCAACTGTAATTACAATTTCCGCAATGAAAATGGAGAGTGAGTATAAATCGCCGATTGACGGGGTGATTAAGAAAATTCATGTTGCCGAGGGCGATAATATCAATGCGAATCAACCTTTAATTGAGATTGAATAAGTATTCGACTTATTCATTAATGTCATTTTGAGCGTAGCGAAAAATCTATATACGTTTTGAATGATAGGTTATGTGCGAGTTTACTTTTTTGATTTCAAAAATCTAATAACCAATGAAAACCTTAGACGAACTATACCAAGAATTAGAACGAAGAAATAAAATAGCCGAGGAAGCAGGCGGTGCCGATAGAGTAGCAAAGCAGCACGAGTCGGGCAAGAAAACCGCCCGTGAGCGTATTGTGGAATTGCTCGATCCCGGAACATTTAACGAGTTCGACAAGTTTGTAACTCATCGTAACACCGACTTTGGAATGGCCGACAATAAAGTAGCTGGCGATGGAGTTGTTACGGGTTATGGCAAGATTGATGGCCGTTTAGTTTACGTTTATGCTTATGACTTTACAGTGTTTGGCGGAACTCTTAGTCGTGCCAATGCTGATAAAATAATCAAGTTACAGCAATTAGCTATAAAGATGGGTGCGCCTATTCTTGGGCTTAACGATTCTGGTGGAGCCCGTATTCAGGAAGGCGTTCAGAGTTTGGCCGGTTACGCCGAGATTTTTCATAACAACGTTAAAAGTTCAGGTGTAATCCCTCAAATCACCTGCATTATGGGACCTTGCGCTGGTGGTGCAGTTTACTCACCTGCACTCACCGATTTTATTGTAATGGTAAAGGATTCCAGCTATATGTTTGTTACTGGCCCCGATGTAATCAAGGCTGTAACCCACGAGGAGGTAACCAAGGATGAGCTTGGAGGAGCAGTTACGCATAATGCCAAGAGTGGTGTAGCACATTTTATTGCCGAGAACGATGAGCAAGCGCTGATGCTTATCCGCGAGTTGATGAGTTTCCTACCTGTAAACAACATGGAGGAGCCTCCAGTTGTACCTACAACCGATGATATTAATCGTGAGGACGAATCGCTGCAAACACTAATTCCTGCAGACCCCAACAGACCCTACGATATAAAAGATTTGATTACAACCGTAGTCGACGACAAGAACTTCCTTGAAGTTCAACCAATGTATGCAAAAAACATTGTGATTGGCTTTGCTCGAATGGCAGGGCATAGCGTGGGTATTGTGGCTAATCAACCCGCACACCTTGCCGGTGTATTGGATATTGATGCATCGGTTAAGGCAGCACGTTTTATCCGTTTCTGCGATGCTTTCAATATTCCATTAGTTACGTTTGTCGATGTTCCTGGATTCCTCCCCGGCGTAAATCAGGAATCAAATGGAATTATTAAGCATGGCGCAAAGTTGCTATACGCTTATTCGGAGGCCACAGTGCCAAAAATCGCCTTAATCACCCGTAAAGCATACGGTGGTGCATACTGTGTAATGTCCAGCAAGCAGGTTGGAGCCGATGTAAATTTTGCTTACCCAATGGCCGAAATTGCAGTTATGGGTCCTGAGGGTGCGGTTAACATTGTTTATCGAAGTAAAATAAATGACGAAGAAAGCCGTCAGGAATTGACAGATGAGTACCGTGAGAAATTTGCGAACCCATACAGAGCTGCAGAGCTGGGCTATGTTGATGAGGTTATTTACCCGCGTCAAACCCGATATAAAATAATTCAAGCATTGGAGATGACGCGTAGCAAGAGTTTGCTAAACCCACCACGCAAGCACGGAAATATAGTATTGTAAAGTTGAAAATGCAAATAGCCCCACTCTTTATGGTGGGGCATTTTATTTTTCATCCTCATGGTTAAAACTAATTACTACAATCAAATCCAAAGTAATTATCTTTGACTACTTAAAATGTATTTCATGACAAAGGGTAGTAAACGAGCATTAATTATAGCATACTATTGGCCCCCATCAGGTGGAGTGGGAGTACAGCGTTGGTTGAAATTTGTTAAATACTTACGTGATTATGGCTGGGAGCCAGTTGTTTATACTCCAGAGAACCCGGAGTCGCATTTCGATGACAAATCTCTATTTGCTGATATTCCCGAAGGAATTACGGTTATTAAGTCAACAATATGGGAGCCCTACAGTATTTATAAGTTTTTAACTGGCAGTAGAGGCAAGAAAATGGGAATCGGATTTGCCTTGCAGGGTAAAAAGAAAGGATTGATTCACAGTTTACTTGTTTGGCTTCGTGGAAATCTTTTAATACCCGATGCAAGAAGGTTTTGGGTACGACCTTCGGTTAAACTGTTGGCTAAATATATATCCGAAAATCCTGTGGATGTTATTATTACAACAGGCCCACCCCAATCTATGCATCTTATCGGTAGGAAACTAAGTGCAAAAACAGGCCTTCCTTGGGTTGCGGATTTTCGTGATCCTTGGACTAAGATTTATTTCTACAACGAACTTAAGCTTGGAAGAATTGCACATCGCATAAATCAGAATCTCGAGAAAAAGGTAGTAAGTACTGCCGATTCAGTTATTGTTGTATCGGAGCAAATGAAGCGCGAGTTTTTGCCTTTGAACCCAAGGCGCATAGAGGTTATTACTAACGGTTTCGATGATGCTGATTTATCTGATATTATTAATTTTTCAGAGAAATTTACTCTATCGCACGTTGGAACCATTAGTCCATCGAGTAATCCGGTTGCTTTGTGGTCTGCATTATCTAAGTTGTGTTCGCAGGACATTTCCTTTAAGAACGACTTAAGAATACACCTAGCAGGTCAGGTTGATACGAATGTGCTCAATTCAATTGATAGTGAAGGTTTAATGGATAACCTGATTTTGCAGGAGTACATTCCTCATCACGAAGCACTGGAAATTCAACGAAACTCACATATTCTTCTTTTAGTGCTTAGCACATCGCCAAGTGCAAAGGGAATAATAACGGGCAAAATATTTGAGTACTTGGCTGCACGTAAACCCATTGTTGCAGTTGGCCCTGTAGATGGCGATTTGTCCATAATGCTTAACAAAGTTGGAGCAGGTAGAATGTTCGACTATAACGATGCGGATGGTATGGCTAATCAGATTCTTTTGTATTACAAAGGTTATAAAGAGTCGAACTTTACGATTGTTGATGCCGATATTTCATCCTATTCGCGCAGAAAACTTACAGGACAGTTAAGCGAAATATTAAATAGTTTGACAGAAAAAAGGTAAAATTAGACTATTTATATGCCTGATAATCTGATTTTACTGGATTGTGGCGAAAGAAAATCAAAAAAAATATCATTTTTTTTTGCAGATATTCAGAAATGGTATATTTTTGCATCACCAAAACAAAACGCGGAAGTAGCTCAGTTGGTAGAGCATAATCCGTCAGCCGACGGATAAGAGTCGCGAGTTTGATGAGGTAAAATTAAATGATGCGGAAGTAGCTCAGTTGGTAGAGCATAACCTTGCCAAGGTTAGGGTCGCGAGTTCGAGTCTCGTCTTCCGCTCAAGTTCTTCGAAAGTTCAAAGTAACTGCTTTGAACTTTTAAAGTTTTAAAACAGCAAACGCCCGGGTGGTGGAACTGGTAGACACGCAGGACTTAAAATCCTGTGGCCATTGCGGCTGTGCGGGTTCAAGTCCCGCCCCGGGTACGGAGAGCCTCTGAGAAATCAGAGGCTTTTCTGTTTTACGGGGCTAATCCGATGCTAATTTTATAGTATAAATGACTTGGGGGATAAAATCAGGGATAAACTGTGCATCTTTTTATTTCCGTAAATTTTCCTTTTCTTTAAAAAAATTCTCCTTGCTATGACACAAAAGTTCATTCCATTTCAAGTGATGGAAGAGTTTATGGTGAAAGTTCTGGAAAAATCGGGTGTTCCCATTGCCGATGCCAAAATTATTACCGATGTTCTGATTCAAGCCGATAAGTTTGGAATCGATTCACATGGTGTTAATCGTTTAAAACCAATTTATCTCGACCGTATCAAGGACGGCATTCTTAACTCTGTTACAAACTTCAAGGTTGTTCGTGAAGGTCCAACAACTGCTGTTATTGATGGGCAGAACGGTATGGGGCACGTTATATCTACCAGTGCCATGAAAATGGCTGTTGATAAAGCCAAGCAGTTTGGAATGGGAATGGTAGTTGTGCGCAATTCGAGCCACTATGGATTTGCTGGCTACTACTCATTAATGGCTGTTAAGGAGAATATGATTGGCATTACCGGAACCAATGCCCGCCCGTCTATTGCTCCGACTTTTGGTGTTGAGGGGATGCTTGGTACAAACCCGCTTACCTTTGGAATACCAACTGACGAGGCTTTTCCATTTTTACTCGATTGTGCCACATCCATAACTCAGCGGGGAAAGGTTGAACTTTATGCCCGCGAAGGTAAAGAGATGTCCAAAGGATGGGTTATTGACGATAAAGGGGAAAGCAAAACTGATTCAGTTGCTACCCTCGACGATTTTATTGCTGGCCGAGCAGCGCTTACTCCTCTTGGTGGTATTGGCGAGGAGTTGGGAGGATATAAGGGTTATGGTTATGCAACTGTTGTTGAAATACTCTCATCGGCTCTTCAGCAAGGAAATTACATGAAGATGCTTCTGGGTTTTCAGGATGGCAAGAAAGTTCCGTATAACCTTGGCCACTTCTTTATTGCTATCGATATAAATGCTTTTGTTGAACCCGATGATTTTAAAAAGACCACTGGCGATATTTTGCGACAGCTAAGAGCATCAAAGAAAATGCCTGGGCAGGATAGAATCTATACTGCAGGGGAAAAGGAGTACGATACATGGATGTACAGGAAAGATAAAGGTATCCCATTTGGCGACGACCTTTTAAATGAATTTAGGGGGATATGTGCCAATTATGGAATGAACGAGTACTTGCACTATTTTGAGTAGTTGTTAACTAGAAAGAAAAGCCCCTTTATGCACTAATTCCCATGCGATTACGCCCTTAAAATCTTATCCATTGCTTTTCCCTTAGCCAGTTCGTCTACCAGTTTATCGAGGTAGCGAATTTTACGCATAAGTTCGTCCTCAACCTCTTCAACCCGGCAACCGCAAACTACACCGGTAATTTTGGCTGCATTCGGGTTAATTTGTGGTGCTTGGGCAAAAAAAGTTTCAAAATCCACCTTGTTGTTTATTTGCTGCTGCAAAGTTTGCTCGTTGTATCCCGTAAGCCAATAAATAACAGTATCCACCTCGGCCTTTGTACGGCCTTTCTTTTCGGCTTTTTGTATGTACAACGGGTATACAGTTGCAAATGGCATTTTAAATACTCTTGTATTGCTCATTTTGTTGAAATTAAGTTACCTAATTACTATAGACTCCAGATTATCCAGTTTTGGTAAAACTAAATCTGTCACTAGGCTATGGTCGCTGGAGTATAAGCCCGATGTTATCAGAGAGTAAACGGTACTATTTTTCCTGATGATAAGGATAATGCCATTGGGTTCGTTGTTTTTAAGCCTTATGGCATAGTAGGTTTGCTCTCCTGGTAATGCAATTTCTTCAACCTCATTCAGCGTTAATCCTACAGCAGCATTTGTTGCTTTAAAAGTAGTTTTTGTTAAAAGGAAAACCTCCATTGCATCTTTAACCGATCTCTCCTTTTCAACTTTAATTGTGTAGAATAGGGGCACAAATTCTTCGGTTTCAATAAAGTCGTATGTGTAAGATAGTTCCGCCGACCCATCAATATATTTTACAACCTCTGTTTTTTCCTTTGTACCCGATGTGTCTAAAGGAATTTCGTAAAATTCACTTACTTCTTTTACAGGTGTAATTATGGCATAATCTCTGGAATTTACATCTTTACGACTTGTACACGATAAAATTATATTCAAAAAAATCAATCCTATTAGTAAATGCTTTTTCATTGGTATTTTATTTAATTGTTCTTTAGCCTTAATGCTATGATTTTTTGGGTTATGGAATGTAGCGTTTTTGTGGGTATTTATTGTCAAACATTTTGTAAAATGTAACTATAGCTAAAGCATAGCGGTTAGTGGTTTATTGGGTTTAAAAATTAAATCCCAGTAGCCAACATCTGTGATGCTGAAACTAAAGTAGTAATATTTTTTTGTCTGTAAATAGGGTTGGAGGTGGTAGGTGTTATTTTTTTAATGAACCCTGTTTATTCAGGAACTCTTTCATTAAAACTTCATCCACGTTATTTAAGCTGTCCAGTCGCTTTTCAAGCCTGATAATTTCTTCCTCTTTCTTTCTGTATTCCTCCCATAGTCGGGAATTTTCTTCTTTTAATCTGTCCTTTTCGGGTTTGCAGGATAAAAGTGTAATTCCGCACAAAAATAAAACAAGGAAAAATTTCTTCATTTTTTATAGTTTTTATTGGGAACAGCCGGGGGGGTGGGCTGTTAGAGAGTTAGAAGCCAGCGGCTTCATCCCACGTTATAGCAATACTAAATTACTAAAAACTTTCGTTTTTGCATCATCAGCCCCAGTAGATGTAACCGCGTGTTGGCGTTTTGTTATTTTATTCATTATTAGTCAACTATTATAAATTTGCTCTTTAATGTAAGTTTTCTTATAAAAGGTTCCTCACCTCAGTGCTTATTTCAAAAATTTCTTTGTTCCTTTTTATTGTATATATATTAACTTTTCCAATTTCAAAATTACCTTTAAAGATTGAATCTCTATTTGGAGATTCCCCGTTTATTCTTAAAACTATATCGCCAAGTTTGACATTATGGCAACTTCCAGTTATTAAAGAGGAAATAATTGGGTTAACACTTTTATTATCTTGATATTTTAGCCCTATACCATCGCTAATATATCTATTACAGAATAGATTATTATTTTCTTTTCTTTTAATGTAAAATAGACTGTTTTCATAATCTATTAATAAATTGAAATTTTTTAAAAATTGACCACCAATTATTCCATCGCAAAAAATAGATAAATCTCCATTCTTACCATAAGAACAGTCAATGACTACACTGTCAATCGAATGATTAAAAAATTTAATATTAGGTATTTTATAGTACCGGGATTTATTAAAACCGTGATAACTTGCATTAAAGTACTCTATGCTAAAATGTTTTAAATTAGCAGTCTCAAGTGAAGAAGCATTTTTTTCTAAAATTGTGATATTACGAGAACTGCCAGTATCTATTAAAAAAATACCCGAAATAGAGTCCGTTTCGTTTAAATATATTGTGCCCATCGTTGAAAATAATCCAAAAATCACCATGTTATTCATATGATGTATCGTGTGAATTTTTTGGAATCGATTAATTATATCATCATCTTTAGAATATAACCTCAATTCATTGTCATCATAGTTAATTTCAACTAGATACTCAGCAAAAAATGAAATTCCAATGACTCCATCATATAAGCCTCCACCATATTTGTTGTGGTCTAAAATGCCAAAAGATTTGTTTGTTGTGAAATTGTTTATAGTAACATTTATTACGTTCTTGCTTGGTTTTATATTAAATTTTTCTTTTACATTTAACATGCTATCAATTGAACTTGTGAAAGCACCTGTGTCAAATAAGAATTTACACTTTGTCTTGTTAACTTGAACATTAATAAATATTCTATCCCCTTTAAATTCAAAGGGAATTCTATATAACTCTTTCCCAAAGAAATTTTTTGTTAAAATTAAAAGTGTTATTAAAAAAGCAATTCTCAACATAATACATTTTTAATATTCTAATGTTAATTAATTTTTTAATATGTGTTATTAGGTAAATAAATTATGCCATCCTCTTACAATGAACGCCAACGGTCGGTGGTTTGGGCTGCTGGGGAGTTAAGAGCCAGCGGCGTCATCCCACGTTAAAACCATACTAAATTACTAAAAACTTTCGTATCTGCATCATCAGCCCCAGTAGGCTAAACCACCTGTTGTATGCAGTTTTTTTGAAAATTAAAATCTAATAGACAGGTCTAAATGTCCGCCAAGGCCGATTTCAACAATACGTTGAAGAGTGGAAAGTCTAACTTCCTTTACGTTATTTTCTATCTTAGAGATATAGCCTTTGTTTGTACCACACTTTTCGGCAAGTTCCTCTTGTGTCATTCCCTTCTCCAGTCTAGCTTGCTGAATGAGAACGCCAAGTTTAAACGCCTCAAACTCTTTTTCGAATTTTTCTCGTTTATTAGTACCGCGTTTGCCGTATTGTTCTTCGATAAACTCGTCTAGCGATTTCAAGTTACTTTTCTTTTTCATACTCCTCCATTATTTTCAACGCCTTCTCAATTTCTGCTTTCGGTGTTTTCTGTGTTTTTTTCTGAAAACCATTTGCGAGCACTATTAGCTTTCCCTTGTCGAAGAAGCAGAATATTCTAAATATATCGCTTCCCTGCTGAATTCTTATTTCATAGAGTCCATTTGCCCCTTCAATGTGCTTCAAATAGTCTTCAGGGACTTGTTTCAAGGTTTCAATGAGCCTAAATGTCCAAATGATTTTATCCTTTACTTTCTTCTTTTGCTTTTCAAAGAAATCCGTAAAGTAATCCTTGTACAAAACTACCGTTCTAATCTTTTCATTGCTCATACGGTACAAAGATAGTAAATGTTGTCCGAAAGTGCAACATTATGTCAAAATATTTCTTTTTGAATCGATACACAGTGAGATTCCCTTAGGTCGGTCTTGAAAATTGCATACAACTTACTTATCCATATACCATATTTCCTTCTTTTACTTGAGGCTGTTAATTCATTAAAACTATAAAAAGTATATCAATAAGTTTATTATTGATTTATAAAATTATATAATAGTTAAACGTTTGCAAACAAATGGTTTAAATAATTACATTCATTTGTTTTATGTTTATGGCCTAACCTAGGAGGTAGAGAACATATTCCACTCCGCGTAGGCTGGTGCGTTCATGGCTACTCCCTCCTTGGCGCAGAATATGCAGGCGCTGGAGTTATCAAAAATCATACGGGCTTTCCATATGGCGTTGTTGCACGTGCTAAAGTTACCCAGGTAAATACTTTTACTGTTCTTTTGCAGAAATGGGCAGCCCTCCTTATGCACTGCTCGGGTTCCCGTAAAGTTGGTTCGTTTTGTTAAATAGTAATCGGGCATTGTTTAGGTTTTTTGTTGGTTCCTTTTTGATGTTTTATAGGAAGCGCCGCCAAATTGTTACCTATATTTTGCCATAAAAATATTAACAGACTGAAAAACAATAAGATGAATTTATTACTTTTGCCCTAACAGCTGTTTAGTTTTTTTGCTTAGGGAGTAAAAGTTTGTTACTCTAAATTCTTTTGGATATACTTAATTTTAATAAATTAAAATATTGAAAATCAATAATATAATAAAAATATTCAAAATGATAGGTAACTTATTCCCTCCGTTCGGAATGTAACTGTAAAAAAGAACCCATAACAGTTACAGCAATGAAAACTCAAAAACAAGCAAAAGGCTCAGTAAATACTTTAGACCAATTAAAGTCACAGCTTAACCATAGCCAAAAGTTAAACTTTTCCCAAATGAAATCTATTTGCGGTGGAGAGGGAGAGGATAATGGTGGTGGTGATATTATTATTATTCCGAAACCAGCAACACCTCCTCCAACAAATAATCCTAAGTAATAGGATGTTTTGCCTATTGACACTAGTATCTAATTGCCCTTTTTTGTATCATTGCATTGTTCACTTTCTGTACAATGCAAAAATTTGGGGTATTCATAATACTTATTCTAATTGGCTTTTCTTCAAGGCCCCAGAATGAAAATATTGTAGGGGAGTATAAGCGGTTTTCTTCTTTTTATGTCCAGGGAGATTTGATAAATGCGGAGAAGGTATTATTAAACTTATTGGATAGACGTGACTCTATTTCGCAGGAATACCTTGTGGCTAGTTATAATAATTTAGGGGTAGTTTATAACAGATTTGGGAGATACGATAAAGCTTTAGAATACATTAATCATGCCGAGAAATTATTGATTTTAAATGGAGTTTCAGAAGAGTTAGCCGATGTTTATGTAAATAAGTCCAGAATTTACGGTATAGTTAAGGAGTATGCTAAAGCAATAGATTTTCTAAATCAAGCCTTAAAGTTTTATCAATCTCAGCCAAAGCCCAGTAAAAATATTTACTATAAAATTTCTACCGGTTATTTAAACCTTGGTCTTACCTACTACGAGAAGGGGGAGTTCTCTAGTGCTTTGCGATATCTTCATCAAAGTTGTAATTTAAGGGAGAAGTTTATCCTATCGGAAAAGGCTTTGGTTTACCTAAACCTTGCAAAGGTTTACGTTAAACTTACAGATAATGTAAATGCCGAGAAATTTTTTCTTAAAAGTATAGAGTCCTTTAACAGCGAGTTTGGCCCCGATTACTACCGAATAACCAGCGTGCTATTCGATTATGGCCTTTTTCTCCGTTCAACTGGGCGTAAGCAGGAGTCGCTTCAGGTTCATCAGCGGGCGTTGGAGGTTTGCCTTAAAAACTACGGGGCTAAGCATCCGTTTGTTTCTTTAGCCTATAAGTTATTGGGCGATTACTATACCGAGGAAAAGGAATACCCTAAGGCGTTGGAATTTTACCAGAAGGCACTTGTTGCGGTTGTCCGCGATTTTAACGATACAAATATCTTCTCCAATCCAACCGTGGGGTCGGCAATTTTTAGCTATCGCCTGCTCGATAACCTAAAGGGTAAGGCTCAGGCATTTGCACTGCTTGCCGAGCAGCAGCAAAACTCTGCAAAAAGGTTGGAGTTTTTGCAGGGCGGGTACCAAACCATTAACTTGGCGCTGGAGGTTATTGAGAAAATCCGTAGCGAGTACCTCTCGGT